>Ga0224506_10002384_pt1 | contig 12792 bp, 8 predicted proteins | sample SF_Jan12_sed_USG_2_FD_169108 | JGI IMG/M metagenome (GOLD analysis project Ga0224506, IMG submission 169108) | Sediment microbial communities from San Francisco Bay, California, United States - SF_Jan12_sed_USGS_8_1 | ecosystem: Environmental > Aquatic > Marine > Sediment | place: USA...
ATCAGCAGTATCGCCGAAAGCTGTACGGTTATCCCCAGCTTTATTCAGACCTTTGTGGTTGATACCACAGACGCTGCCAATGGTTCGGTTTCACCCGATATTAAACTTAAATCTGGTCAGTCCACCGACATCATCATCACACCCGCTGATGGTTATGCCATCAATGACATCGCTGGTACCTGTACTGGTGACATCACTGGTACTGACTTTACATCGAAAACACTGTCTATCAGCAGCATCGCCGAAAACTGTACGGTTATCCCCAGCTTTATCCAGACCTTTATGGTCACAACTACACCGGCAGCCAATGGCAGCATTACGCCGGATGTTGAAGTGAAATCCGGCCTGGCTACTGACATCGTCATTACCCCAGCAGATGGTTATGCCATTGATGACATCGGGGGTACCTGTACTGGCACTATCACTGGTAATGACTTTACTTCAAAGACACTGTCTATTAGTAGCGTTACTGCGAACTGTACTGTTATACCCAGCTTTATTCAGACCTTTGTTGTTGATACAACTGGTGATCCTAATGGATCGATTTCACCCACAATTGAACTCAAATCTGGTGGCAGCACTGATATCATCATTACACCAGCCGATGGTTACGCCATCGATAACATCGGTGGCACCTGCAGTGGCACAATTACTGGTGAAGACTTTGTATCTAAAACATTATCCATCAGTAGCATAGCCGCTGATTGTACAGTCACCGCAAGCTTTATTCAGACCTTCACAATCAGCACAACAACTACGACAGCTGACGGGGCAATATCACCCGGTGCCGTTGTTAAATCTGGTGCAAACCATAGTATTTCTGTAACTCCTGGTACAGATTTTGCCATCGACACCGTTGAAGGTTGTGGAGTCACGTTTAGTACCGGCAATGACTTTGATAGTGCTAACTATACAACTGGTAGCATTGATGCAGACTGTACTGTTACTGCCAGCTTTATCGCCACCCACCAGATTACAGCCTCAGCTGGAACAGGTGGCAATATCACACCTACGACCAAAGAAGTAAAAGACAATACAACTGCTGACTTTATCGTAACACCACTAGCAGGCTTTGCCATTGATGTTAATGGAGTCACTGGCTGTGGTGCCTCACTCCTTAGTGGTGATGGATTTGGAACTTCAACTTACCGCACAAACAACATAACTGCTGACTGCGCTATTAGTGCAAGCTTTGTGAATGCTTATACTGTTTATACCTCTGTAATCGGGAACGGCGGTATTTCACCCACCACGACAGATGTTCGCGAAAACAGTACACCTGAATTTGTTGTAACACCTGCCTCAGGCCATGCGATTGTTGGCGTTAGTGGCTGTGGTGTCACACGTACTGCTGGTGATGGCTTTGGAGTTTCCACTTATACCGCCTCAGCTGTTAACGCGAACTGTACTGTTGAAGCCACCTTTATAAATGCACACACCGTCAGTACAAATGTTGTCGGTAATGGTGGCATTTCACCTACCAGCATTGATGTGCGCGATAATCAGACTACTGAATTCACAGTATCGCCAACTACTGGGCATGCCATAGATTCAGTTAGTGGATGTGGTGTAACACTTGATACAGGTGATGGCTTCGGTGAATCTACCTATATCACCGACCCCATCAATGCCAACTGTTCAGTAACAGCTACTTTTGTAAGTAGCTATACGGTTAGCACTTCTGTAATCGGCAGCGGTAATATTTCACCAACTACTATTGAGGTGAGAGCTGGTGAAGCACCCAGCTTTACCGTAACTCCATTGAATGCCGATTATGCCATTGATACTGTTACGGGCTGTGGTGCTGCAATTGATACAGGTGATGGCTTTAGTGAATCAACTTATATCATCAATCCAGTTAACGCTGACTGTACTGTTGAAGCCACCTTTGTGAATGCCTATACAGTCAGTTCATCAGTAACAGGTAACGGAACAGTCTCATTTATCAGTCTTAATGTGCGTGCTGGTACTACCCATAGCTTTACCGCAACCCCCGCTCTAAGCAATGCCATTGATACAGTCTCAGGTTGCGGTATCACACAAACAGCTGGTGATGACTTTAATGGTGCAGACTATATAACCGGCCCGATCAATGCCGACTGTACTATTAATGCTAATTTCATAGCGACTTACACAGCTGATACCATATTGGGGCCGGATGGAAGCGTCTCACCAGCCAGCCAGACAGTAAAAGCAGGTAGTCCGGTAATCTTTGATATTACACCTATCGCAGGCTACGAAGTTGCCAACACGACTGGATGTACTGGCAGCTTAACAGGTAATACTTATGAGATAGCCTCTCTGGATGCTGACTGTACCTTGACCATCGACTTTACAGCGATCCTGTATACTGACCCATTTGCGAAAGCAGTGACTCTGGACTGGGTTGATGGTGGTGCCAGCGGCTATAACATCTACTACTCTAACCAGAAGGACTTCGATCCAGATTCACATGCTGGCAATCCAAATGTGACACAAATATCTAGTGTCTCACCACCCTATACTGTCACTGGATTGACTAATGGAACCGCTTATTACTTTGTACTTGAAAGTGTTTATGGTAGCAATGTACGTTCCCTTGAGGTAAGTGCCAGACCAAACGAGCTGGTTACCGATGGAACTGTTTACACTATTGCCACTGCGTCCGATGGTACCAGCTATATTGGCGGTAGTTTCTCCCTGGTTGGTTCAGCCACTGGCAATGGCGTTCCTCTAAATGCCTTGACCGGCCAGCCAATATCTGGGGATTACCCAATTATCAATGGTAATGTCCATGCTATTACCTCTGATGGTTTGGGAGGCTGGTACATAGGTGGAGACTTTACCCATGTGGGTGGTCTGGCCAGGAATCGTCTGGCCCATATTCTTCCCGATGGCGCTGTTGATCCCACCTGGAACCCTGGCGCCAATGGTCGCGTTAAAGCCATGACGCTGCTAGGTACCACCCTGTATATCGGTGGTGATTTTGATAATGTTGGCGGTGAACCACGTATCCATCTGGCAGCTATTAATGCTGATGGCAGCATGGTGGCAACATGGAGCCCCAATACAAATGGCTCTGTCCATGCTATGGCTAATGATGGTACAACACTTTATATAGGTGGTGACTTTACCGATATCGACGGTATTATTGGTATCGACTTTGTTGCCGCAATTGGAACTGATGGCACCGTTTCCACTACCTGGACGCCAGCTGCTAGTCATCCTGTTAATTCCATTATCGTCAAAGATAGCACTGTCTATATTGCTGGTGCCTTTATTACCATTGATGGCAGCACTCGTAATCGACTTGCCGCCATTGGCACTGACGGTATGCTTTCTGAAACCTGGGTTCCCGACGCTAACAATACCGTCAAGGCAATGACCGCTTTGGGTAATTCAATTTACGTAGGTGGCCATTTCACAGCCATCAACGGTGAACCAAGAGGGAAACTGGCCGCCATAGGCACTGATGGCGTGCTCTCAAGCAGCTGGACACCAATTGCCAATACAACAGTGAACAGTCTGACTGCAGGAAATAACTACGTTTATGTGGGCGGTGACTTTACTTCAATTACAATAGGTGGAACAACAACTGATAGAAAATATCTGGCTGCAATTAAAACTAACAACACCCTTGTCGACTGGAACCCAGGGGTTAATCAATCAGTTCTTTCTCTAGCGTTCCAAGGTAATACCGTATATACCGGTGGTCAATTTACCTCTATCGGTGGCGTTACTCGAAACAATCTTGCCGCATTCAATCCCGATGGCTCATTGGCGGACTGGAGTCCAAATATAAATGGATTTGTTCGAAGCATCGCCCTGGCAGGAGATTTCGTCTACGTGGGAGGGTTCTTCTTCCAGGTCAACGGAGAATTCCGCTCTAATCTTGCCGCGATAGGAACAAATGGAATTCTTTCACCATCATGGACTCCTTCCGCCAGCAATATAGTTAACACTATTGCGATAGATGGCACTACTGTCTATGTCGGGGGTAGTTTTACCAATATTGACTTATCACCTCGAGGTCGACTGGCTGCAATTGATATTAATGGAAATCTCAGCGGCACCTGGACACCCAATATAAATAACGGAACTGTTAATAGTCTGATTGTTTCTGGCACAACGGTCTATGTTGGTGGCACCTTTACGTCCCCGCAAAACTATCTGGTCGCAATCGGAACCGACGGCACTCTTGCCAGCTGGGACCCTGGTATTGGAAGCACGGTAGAAGCATTAACAGCTTCCAGTAGCCAACTCTATGTTGGTGGCTGGTTCACCAATGGTTTGGTTGCCTATAACTTAAGTAATCACTCGCTTGATACAGGCTGGACACCATCGACGAACTCGGGAAGTATTGTATATTCACTGGTGAATGATGGCATCGATGTCTATGCTGGCGGTACCTTTACCAGCATCAATGGTAATAGCCGTGGCCATCTCGCAGCCATTGGAACCGATGGTACATTGAGAAGCTGGAACCCCAATGCTGATTCAACTGTTTACTCTTTGAGTATTGATGGCAGCCACCTGCATGTAGGTGGTGATTTCAATGCTGTTGGCAACCATAGTCGAGGTGGCCTAGCAACCGTTGGTAAGGATGGCACGGTGCAATAAACTAATATAGCTGGCAATTTGTCAACGAGAATTATTGGATTAGATAATTAGAATAAAAGAACTAAACTTTAGTTAAGCTAGTGGAATTTAGAATTGTATTTTCTATCACAGTGACTTCTGGTCTGGGTAATTGAATTACATTTACCCAGACCGAATAGTGCTGATTTCCATCCTCTGCCATCGCTCTATCACACAAATGAGTAAATGAAGTTATACTCTCCATGTAAATTCCCAACATTTTTATTTTTAGCCATGACCTCCATTTCACTTGCTTTGGTAGTGAGATCATCAAACCCAAAGCTTCCGGCCATTCCTTTTAATATATGACATATTCTTGCTACTTCTTCGAAGTCATTAGTGTTAATTTTAACAAAAACTGAGATTTATTTTCTTTGGCAAGCTGAATAATTTCTTCTATTTCGTCTTTATGTACTTCAAGTAAGTTATCCAGTTTCGCCAGCTTTTCAACCTGGCTTGGGATTATTTTGTACTTTAGTACCCCTTTGGCTTTATGAACTTTATTGTTCAACACAAGCTTCATGGCTTCACCCTGGCCATCACTTGCTATTTGCGTCAGAGGTTGGGCTTCTGCAAGCGCCCCCTTTTCCTTTTCATTCCAGACATCAAGCTTACCCAATTCTGAAATTGAGTGAGAGAAGGACTTTTCATGCTCTACCATTTTCCTGTAGTCAGCTATTTGCTCATCTTTGTTATCCAGCACGATCATCCGGTACAAGCCCACCGCCCTTTTAATGCTGGTTTCTGACATTTTGAACACAAGAGTACTTTCTTGAAGCCGGTTCTTTGATTGTTCGATAGCAGGCTCTATGTATTTGTTAACCGAGCACCATCCGATATTCTCTTCATTTACTGCTACACATTTGTTAACAATCTGAAAAAAATGTTAACAAACTATTCTCATAATTATCCGCTAAATAACTTAGTAAACAAGTATGTTAAATAGCACAGATCCGTTTATGATTTCAATCAAGAATAATTCATCCGTCAATACCAGACATATTCCAGTATGGTTGGTCGGCCTTATTGGCTGCGTAATAACATCGCTCGTACTTATCTTTATTGCCAATAATAAAAACAGCCTTGCATATCAATCATTTCACACGGCAACAGAAAAGATAAGTGGCGAAATAGAAGATCAGTTTAAAACCAGTACACGAGCAGTCTATCATCTTGCTTCTTTTTATCAGGGTGATGATTCAATTACTCGAGATGAATTTAATCATTATGTAGAAGGGTTTATCAAGCACTATCCCGAAATTCATGCCCTTGAATGGATTCCTCGGCTGTTTCATAAACAACGAGCTCTTTATGAACGCCAGCAATCCGCCTACAAACATAACTTCCATATAACACAAAAACATGTCGATAATGGCATGATACCCGCATCTAAACGTGATATATATTTTCCTGTAACCTATATATACCCCATGCAAGGAAATGAAAGCGCCTTTGGTTTTGATCTTGCCTCTAACAAAGATCGCCGCATTATGATTGAACAGGCCATTATAAATAATGATGTCACTATTTCCAGCGGAATCAAATTGGTACAGGAAAAAGGCAATTCTCATTCGGTGTTGATTGCATTGCCTATTACACAACAGGATAAGGTTTCACAAACTATTGACGATGTTCACCTTAAGGGAATTGTCTTAGGTGTCTATCGGATTAATAGCATTATGTCTACCATTGGTAGACTAATTGATTTTCGTCATTTCAACATCCAGATTACTGATCAATCGAAAGATTCAGAAAACACCTTACTTTACCAACATACAAAAATAAAATTGAGTAAAAATAATTTACACTACACTCAACTTCTGAAAATTGCTAATCGTCAATGGCGTGTAGAGATTAGCTCAGATCCTAAACTGTTCGGCGCTTATACAATCACTGACTATCTGATTATTATTGTAATAGGCCTTGGCTTTACTGCATTGTTGATTGCCTACATTCGTCTAATCCACACCAGCGGTGAGCAATCATATCGAATCAGTGAGCAGCTTGCTCATGCAGTTAATATGCGACGTGACTACGAGCGTAAACTCATTGAATCAAATAGCAAACTTGAGGCACTTTCCCTTGAAGACTCACTCATGAAAATTGCCAACAGACGAGCCTTCGATGATTACATTATGGATGAATGGAAACGTGCACAACGGTCTGGAGCGCCACTTTCTCTTATCCTTGCCGATATCGATAACTTTAAGAAATTTAACGACAAATATGGTCATGTTGTAGGAGACCAGTGCCTGCGTAAAGTGGCCGATGCCTTTAAGGATGTTATTAAAAGGCCCTCCGACCTGGTCGCCCGTTATGGAGGTGAAGAAATTGCGGTCATTCTTCCTGAGACAACATCAGATGGCGCAAGAAAAGTTGCTGAAAGCATTCGACTGGCCGTCATTGAGCAATGCATCCCCCACGGCGATTCCGATGTACGCTCTGTTGTTACCATTAGCATAGGCGTTACCGTGGTTGTAAATGTCTCTGACTTTACCGTAGCTGAAATCATTAATCTTGCCGACGACGCTTTATATACCGCCAAGCAAAATGGCAAAAATCGTGTTGAGCATGTTTTAGCTGATAACCGTTCAACTGTCATAGAGGACAAAACTCGGACAACCCTCGATAAACGTCTGAAATAATGATTAACATCTGATAATTGTTATATCCGATTTTGTGTTGTCTTGATCAGTCTCAGAATAGTACCCATGCCAGCAAGACAATTCATACTTAAATGGCCTGGTTCCAAAACCCCAATGACATTGACCTACCCACCATAAACCAAACCAGTTTACATTAAATAACTCGCACTAATATAGTGCATCTCCATACCCTTCAACGCACAATTATGGTGCATATAATCTCCAACTATCTACCACACTGTTTCTAACTCATTGTTATTAATACTAATTATAAAGTGGCATTAATAATGCTTATTTTTGGACAACACTGCTCAAGGCAATTAAGGCCATGAAAGAGTTTGGCCCCCTTAATTGGACATCACAGGGCTATCTGGATAGCCGGTAGACCATGCTTTGAGCTGTCTGGTTTCGTGTCATATGCCGGAGGCCCGAAGGGAGGGCTTTCAACAAATGATGCCTGTAAAAATTACGTTAAAGCGTAAAAGTACATCTTTAAGTGGAGTGATAAACATGAAAAGTAAGTTGGAATATATCTGGCTCGATGGCTACAAACCGACTCAGAGTCTGCGTAGTAAAACCATGGTCCGTGCTGATTTCAGCGGTAAACTGGAAGACTGCCCAATGTGGGTATTTGATGGTAGCTCAACCGAACAGGCTGAAGGTAATGCCTCTGATTGTCTGCTGAAACCTGTTGCCATTATCCCTGATCCAGGTCGTAAGAATTCTTACCTGGTGATGACTGAAGTACTGAATGCTGACGGTACTCCTCATGAGTCTAATGGTCGTGCCACCATCGCTGACGATGATGAAGATTTCTGGTTTGGTTTTGAACAGGAATACTTCCTGTGGAACCCTGAAACCAACCTGCCACCAGGATTCCCTGCTGGCGGTTACCCACCACCACAGGGGCCTTACTACTGCTCAGTCGGTGCACGTAATGCTTACTGCCGTGAACTGATCGAAGAACATCTGGATCTTTGTCTGGAAGCTGGGCTGAACGTTGAAGGTATTAATGCTGAGGTTGCTGCTGGTCAGTGGGAATTCCAGATTTTCGCCAAGAGCGCCAAGCGTGCCGGTGATGAAATCTGGCTGGCCCGTTACCTGCTTGAACGAACTGCTGAAAACTATGACCTGGCCGTTGACTGGCATCCAAAACCCCTGGGTGACACTGACTGGAATGGTTCTGGCATGCACGCCAACTTCTCAAATGGCGCAATGCGTGAATCTGGTGATCAAAATGTATTCAGCAAGATCTGTGATGAGTTCGGTAAAAACGTTGGTGCCTGTATCTCTGTTTACGGTGCACATAATGAGCAGCGCCTGACCGGTAAGCATGAAACAGCATCTATCGACCAGTTTAGCTACGGTGTATCGGATCGTGGCGCCTCAATTCGCATTCCTGTTAGTACAGTAGAAGATGGTTGGAAGGGTCGCCTGGAAGACCGCCGCCCAGCGTCAAATGCTGATCCCTACAAGGTTGCTGCAATTATCGTTAAGATAACCAAGGAAGCGATGGCCTCTGAAGCTGCTATGGCTTAATAAGTCATATCATCTAAATTAAAACCGGCATGGGTGACCCCATGCCGGTTTTTTTATGCTCGATTGTGGACAGGCTAAGAGCGAATCAATTCCGCCGACCAATCCTGCTGCAGAATCTGTAACACCTCTTTCATAGAAGCAGGACGATCTTCAGATTTCTTATTGAGGCATTTCAGACACAGGTTTTCGAGGATTCTTGGGACCGGATATTTACTCACCTCGGAGGGTTTCTCCGCCTGTTTATTCTCCACCATCTCCAGAATCTCGTAGGTCTTATCACTATCAAAAGGGGGTACCCCAGCCAGTACTTCATAGAGTACGGAGCCAAGACTATATATATCAGTGCTGAAACTGATATCCGGATCGCGACGGATCTGCTCGGGCGACATATAACACAAGGTACCCTGTAACTTACCATGCCCGGTGATGGTTTTATCGGAATCGATAACATGACTGACCTCACCAGTATCTTCATCCAGCGAAGTACCATCCTTACGCCATACCTTGGCCAGACCCCAATCCAGTAACAGCACCTCTCCGTAGGGACCGACCAGAATATTCTCCGGTTTGATATCCCGATGCGCCACTCCATGAGCATGGGCATAGGCCAGAGCACGGGCAATCTGCTCGATAACCTCAACCAGCTGAACCAGGTCGTAACGTTCCCTGTAGTCCATGATCTCACGTAAGGTATAACCGTGTACCAACTTCATAGTGAAGTAATACTGACCCTTACTGTCACGCCCTACCTCATATACCGGCAGGGTATTCGGGTGCTGCAGCATTGCCGAAACCCGTGCCTCACGCAGCAGGCGGGTATTTTCGATTTCATCATCGACAAATTCTGAGCGTAAGGTCTTATAAGCCACCACGCGATTAAGGTGCATATCCTTGACGGATTGAATCACCGATTTGCCACCCTTGGCAATGGTGCTGAGAAACATATAACGTGTATTCGGATCAAGTTTCTCAGGCAGGGGCTGATCAGTATCCTCCAGGTAAACCTGACTATAATCTTTCGGGGGTTGCTTAAACTTGAGCAAATTGGCACACCTTTATTCTTATATATTCTAGTTTAGCATTATTTCGTTGATGATTTGAGCATTTGAATGATGGCTATACAGGTACTGGATTCATTCGAATATATAGCGTTCCTTCAGATATTACACAGAAAACTCACTCTGATTTTTCACAATTCACTGACTCATAATAAATACATCACTTTCATTTAAACATCGCAAAAAATGAGCATTTAACCTAATGAAACAATTTCCCACTGTTAACAATTATTGTCTTTTTGTTAACAAAATTTAAAAAAATCTACTTTAGGATTCTACTGTGAATGTCGTTCTTCTTTAAGAATGTTTTATTTACCTAAATATAAGGAAGAGGAAATTTTCATGAAAATTCTCACACGATCAATCTATATGTTACTTGCACTATTTGCGCTGACACTCAGCATATCTGCATGCAGTAGCGATAGCACCACGGCTAGTAGTGAAACAGTAGTAGGGCTATCAACCGCTGACAACACCCAACTCTTAAACGAATAAAGGAGAAAAATAATGAATCGATTCAAATTATTTATCATCTCCAGTATCTCATCAGCATTTGTATTTTCAGCAAATGTCCATGCAGCCTACGATGATGCCGGAACAAACTATTCTACTGACACGACAAAATCCTGGGTCGACATGGGTCCTGCGATGGAGCCATTGAATTTTACCAGTTTTCTAGTCTGTATTATTAATAAGACTGGTGCAAGTTCAGTTGTCAACGGCACCTATAATGCTCTGGTTAATACCAGCGACTGTCAAACAGGCACAAGCTCATCGAAACCAGAGATCGCCAAAGCAACAGTAACCACATCTCGCGCAAGTAATTCATCTCCACAAATTGTCAAAGTGTGGTTTGATGCAGGTGCAGGTTCACAATATCTTGCGGAAGCTACCGTCACAGAAGGCATTTCTGCCAGTGCTCCTTATGGTTCCTTCACTTTTAGCTGGTCACACAGAGATGGCACATCTGAGAAAGGAAGCATGACATTTAGACCAGGCACAAGCAGCAGTACGATCAAAATGGCCAAACAGGACACCTTTAATGGATTCGTATCGCTAAATGGTGAGGTGAACAATGATAAAACTTCTGGTCAGGTTGCTGTAAATATTGGTGCGAATGCGTATGTGATGAGCTTTAATTCCAATCATGTCAATATTAAAAAGAACTCTGATGCCGCAGCATGTAGCGATCGCACATCACTGACTGAGTATGTGTATGATTACAATATTTATGATCAGTCTACAGGCGCACGAAAAAACTTAACAGGTCCATTTCAATGTACTTATGATTCCTCCGGCACTACCAAGCAGTGTTATATCGGTCCTTATGGAGCATGGTATGAAGGTGGTGAAACTAATATTACTTCAGTTACCCACAGTGACGGAACGGTATACAGCGGTATAACATATGACTCTACCGATGCAAATAACGATGGTTTTTATATAACTGTACCCGGCTATACCTTTAGCCCACCTATTGTCTTTGCTAAGTCAGACCAGGTCACGACTGTACAAACTGCAATGAGTAATAACACCTATCTAGAATATTATGGAGAAAATTCTCTTTATGGCTTGCCATGGTTATGCAGTACAGACGGCGTCAGCTATGTAGATAGTTCAACAAATAGTTGTACAGGTGCAAAATATTGGCGTCCATCTGCAAAATTGGCAAATGGCACAGTATTGACGGATACAGGCAGCACAAGTTATGTCGTCAAGGCCGCACAGTCCATGAAAGTGATGGGAACGGTAGCTTCCAGCAACTGTAGTACACTGGATGTTACAGGTGTAGGTGCAAGCTATCCAGCATTAACAAGCAGCGACATTACGGCTGTAAGTTTTACCTGGGATGACAAACCAACTGTCACAGCAAGCCCAAAAGTAATTGATGGCGTTGTTCAATAACTGTTATTCAGTAACAAATAAAAAGGCTCACTTAGTGAGCCTTTTTTTATGCTTTACACTTTATTCATCTAGTACAATTTCACCACACGCCACTGGCAGGCTGGCAATATACTCTCCATTGACAGTCATACCGTGTAATACAACGGTTCTTTTACCCAGAGGTTCTATGCTAGCCGGATTAATGCTAAAACTGGCTTCATAGTCAATTTCTCCCTTTGCATCGACTGTATCAAACGGCACAAGTGGAACGATAATAGGACCAAAGACTGGTGCGGCCTCATTAATCGCAACGATCCCATCACCGTTCGTGTCATTGTTAAAGTCAGGGCAGGACGATTTTTTCACTGGCAGATTAAAACCATGGATGTGCTGAGGATGAATTTTTCCAGGCTCAAGCCCATCTGCCTCAATCTCTACGACAAGCCTGTTACCAGGCATAACTTTAATCTCCACTTCCCCCTGAACTCCAGAATTATTCAAAGGAATAAGCTTAACCTCATACTCACGTTTCGCTTCATCCTTATCTTCATCATGGGCAAGAACCTGGCTAGACAGTCCGGTCAAAATCACTATCGTAAATAAACTGTGAAATTTTATCATTTGTTATCTCTCCTTAAATTAATTAAATAATCCAAAAAATCGGAAATTACCCGTCTTCCATGAGAGACAACAGCTGAATAGCGCAATTATTCCATGACGATAAGTTATTTATTTTAATGACTGAAGATTTTGCAAACAATTATTTATACAAAATGGGGCGATACATCACCTGTGATATTCTGGTAATTCATAATCATCATGACAAATAGTGTTATTTTCTTGAATATTTATAGAACTATGCTTATTAGAACATATCAATGTAAGCAGACAAGTCTTCACCTACCATAGTTAACTATGATAACAAAACAACAGTCACAGCAATCCCTAAAGTGATTGCCTGCGTTGTCCAGCAACAAAACTAAAGACTCACTTTGTGAGATTTTCTCTTATTAAAAATAATAATTATTTCACTACACTATAGAAATCAC
>Ga0224506_10002385_pt1 | contig 12791 bp, 8 predicted proteins | sample SF_Jan12_sed_USG_2_FD_169108 | JGI IMG/M metagenome (GOLD analysis project Ga0224506, IMG submission 169108) | Sediment microbial communities from San Francisco Bay, California, United States - SF_Jan12_sed_USGS_8_1 | ecosystem: Environmental > Aquatic > Marine > Sediment | place: USA...
GCGGGACAATAACCCAGGGCCCGATGATGGCATACCAAAGGAACGGAAAGCCTCATCAAACCAACGGTCCATATCGCGGTGCAGGTCCAATAACGAACCGGGGGTAGACAAAGGCCCAACAACACTGGGGGACTGATCCCGTATTACTGGTATAGCGCTACTCTGTTCTGAGTTATCTTCATGCTTAAACCAGTTCCAGGGCTTCAATTTTTCAAGGTCCATATCAAACTCCTAAACTAAGTGATTAACAAAGCCATATAAAAGGCCACTTTTCCAACATTTACCTATGGATTTCAAGAGTAAAATCAAGTTCTTTCTTAAGTGGAAGTAAGGCGTATTTGATATAGATCAAAAACATTGAAATACACCCACCAAACCCCATATTCAGGTATAATCCAGTTTCCTGGGGACGACTTGGCTTCGACGTGGGTCGCGAAACCTGAGGTGCATGTCGAGAATGTAGAAAATCTCGTTAAATCTTCTGCAAACTTATAGTTGCCAACGACGACAACTACGCACTCGCCGCTTAAACACCGGTAGATTGCTGTCCGACTGGAGCCGTGTCTATGCGTCCAGGTTCATTCGTGAACATTCGGGCATCGCTCTCATAGAATCGTGATGGAGGCTCGTTCGGGGCCAAAGCACTAAACAAGTACCGAACCAGCTGTTTGTCTTCCCCGTCCGGCGGGTAGCAAACAGTTAAATTAAAGTCGGAATAAACATGTAGAGCCAATGGCAGAGGGCTGGCGGACGCGGGTTCGATTCCCGCCGTCTCCACCATTACAAGGTTTTAAGAGAACCAATAAAGACCCGTAACACTAGTTAAATCAATAGTTTACGGGTTTTTTATTTCCAGTAGCGTCCAAAGAGATTTAGCCAAATCCAGCTGTAATGGTAGTACTATTGGTAGTATCATGACGACTCTATCAAGAGCGGTACTACCATTATGGCTATCATCGTCAAACCGTTAACCGATACCCAGATTAAACAGGCTAAACCTAAACAAAAACTTTACTCCCTTTCTGACGGTGGTGGCCTGCAGCTTCGAATAAAGCCGAACGGTTCTAAACTGTGGCTTTTTAACTATCCACGGCCTTATACCAAAATTCGCACCTGCCTGAGCTTTGGTTCCTATCCTGACCTGCCACTAGCCGATGCTCGCCGAAAGCGTGATGTAGCAAAGGGGTTATTGGCCCAGGATATCGACCCACAGGAACACCGCGATGAGGAAGCTCGCATAACCGACATTGCCTACTCAAACACACTGGAGAATATCGCCACTAAGTGGCTCGTGGTAAAGAAGTCGAAGGTATCCGACGATCACGCCGAAGACACCTGGCGTTCACTGGAGCTACATATATTTCCACACCTGGGTAAGGTGCCCATACATAAAATATCCGCTGTAAAGACCATAGAGACACTTGAGCCGATAGCTGCCAGGGGCAGTCTTGAAACTGTTAAGCGCCTTTGCCAGCGCCTGAATGAAGTAATGGTCTTCGCCGTTAATACCGGTCTGGTAAACACCAACCCCTTAGCGGGCATCCGCCAGGCTTTCCAGACACCTAAAAAACAGCACCTACCAACTTTAAAGCCAGGTCAACTACCTACCCTGATGGCTACCCTGTCGGTTGCCAGTATCAAATTAACCACTCGCTGCCTGATCGAATGGCAGTTGCATACCATGGTCAGACCCAGCGAAGCTGCCGGTGCTCGATGGAATGAAATTGATGTTGAAAAGGCCCTATGGCTCATACCGGGGGAACGTATGAAAGCTAAAAAGCCTCATTCGGTACCGCTCACCCCTCAAATGCTAAATCTACTAGACGTCATGAAGCCCATCAGCTCGCGCAGTGAGTACGTCTTCCCTTCTGATAGAACCTTAAGAAAACATACCAACCCCAGCACTGCCAATATGGCTTTGAAGCGCATGGGTTATGGCACCCAATTGGTAGCCCACGGTCTACGGTCAATCGCTAGCACAATTCTTAATGAACAAGGTTTTGACCCAGACCTCATCGAGGCGGCACTTGCCCATGTTGGAACAAATGAAGTTCGTAATGCCTATAATCGGGCTGATTATCTGGAAAGGCGTAGACCGATGATGATTTGGTGGTCGGAGCATATTGAAAATGCTGGTGCTGGTAATGTTAGTTTGAGTAGCCAAGTCAAAAAGCTAAGGGCTGTATGAGTGAATTTTTTATAGACACCCCCTGTTCTTAACCATCCGAAACACCCAATATAACAGCCACTACACGTTTATCTGCTGATACCGCCCTGGGTAGGTTCGAAAACTGTTGGACTATATCTTCAAATTCAAGCCTGCTTTCACCCAGTAAATCAGTCCGAATATCTTTAAGCAGCAACGGTCTTTTTCGCTTGTCCGTCAGTCTCTTGTACCAAATCGGGCGTATCAAGTATAACCATCGATCTGCTATAACTCCCCAGTCCGGCACATAGCGACGATCTTTCATTTTCAGGATATCGAGTAATTTATTATAAAACTCCAGCGCTTGCTGATTCTGGTCTGCACCAGCAGCTTTGCGGTAGGCTACTAGCACCGCAACCATTTCTTCTAGCGCACGACGTTTTCGCCGTGGCAGTAGTTCTCTTTCACTATCCAAAAGCCGGTTCAGATAGCTGTCTAACTGCGCCGAGGCTTTGGCATCCATATCCAGGTTGGAGACTTCGTCGTTCAGCACCTCTCTCAAGGCCGCAGTGATTTCATCAAGCCTGACCAAAGGCTTATCTCGATCAGAATGAAAAAACACCCAACGTGGCGCACCCAACAGAGTCCCGGAAATACAGAAAAACGCCCAGGAGCGTCTCGATTTCACCACACTTACCCGGGAAAGCACTCTGGCTTTTTCGAAGCGGTACTCCTCGTAGACTTCATCGCTAAATAAAGCTGTTTCTCCTTGTACAATTTCACGCACCGGTTGTAAGGCATCGTGCAGGTTATCCCAGGATATTTCTGCGTTTTGAAGCGCCTCTTGCTCACTAATAACCTGCTGTACGGATATCCGTTTTTTGGAATTGCTTCGTATTGCATCAGGTATGGGCATATTCGAACCGATAAGTACATCGACCGTTTCTAGCCTTTCGACAAAACGGTCATCGGTGGAGAGAGCGAATTGCTCGGCGTCTTCCGGCCACCATGCCTGTATTTTCTTATGCGGACTATCCATGCGATCGACGCGCCCTACCCGCTGTTCTGCAATTCTTACAACCGATGGCATATCCAGATGGGTTACTACCGAGGCTTGCTGCATATTAATACCTTCGGACATTGAGTCGGAGCACAAAGCGACGATGCCCTTTGCATCGGAGCTATGATCGAAAAGCCTCTGGGTTTTTTTTCGTTCCTTTTTATTCTCCCCAGTCGCAATTATCGCCTCAATACCCGGGGAACTTTCTAATAGATATTTTTGAATTACAGCCAGTGATATAGGCTTCGAATCAAAGGCTATGGAGAGCGCATGTTTTTTGGCCTGTTGCGCCAGGTGCTTCCCCTTGGCCATTTCCCGGCCCGCAGACATGTCACAAACCAATTGCAAGATATGCTGATATAGTTGAATTTCAGCTTCTATCGCTGCCATATGTGCGTCAGGATCGGTCAGCCATACCGGTACCTCGATCGAGAGGCCATGACCTGGCGGATATCCTTTCAACTCATCCAAACTAGCGAGTAGATTACCGGTAGCATTCCTCTTGGCCGACTCGGATAATTTCTCGAATTCCAGGGCCGCCTGGGTACCCTGAATGTGTTCGATCAGTGCAGCCCGTGAAGAGCGTAAGCACGACATCACGATATAGCGTGCCAGTCTACTGGCCGACAACAGACGAGATTCGAGATATTTACTTTCGTCCCACCCTTCCTTAATCAACGCTGCAGGCATTTCAATCCGAGCTTTGAGATAGGCCACACCCTGAAGTGAGTCCGCGATATTGGCGATTTCATCGGCTAGCTGACAGTCTGACCGACTCTCTGCCAACTTATAGGTTCGTGACTCATGTTGCGGGTATCGACAAAGTTCACCTGACTTGCTCCGATACTCTTCTGGACTCCTGTCAACTAGTTCATTCAGCATGGCTTTGGTACGTCTTACCGTAAATTGCTGTATCTGTTGACGCAATTGCCTGATCTCGGTTTCCGACAAGCCTTGTGCCGTCACCGACTTTAATCTGAGTAATCTTTCAAACATGGCGATTGTGTCATCATCCAGATTATCGGCGCCCAACATATCCGCGAGGCGTAAGAGATCTTTCGGACCTTTATTAATAGGCGTTGCAGTAAACAGGATGACATGGTCAGCGATGTTGCCTAGCAGTAATTGCGTACGCCGGCTCGCCACATTCAGGTAGTTATGCGCCTCGTCGACAGCAAGTATCTGAGCCCGACGAATAGCGTCGGCGATGTCATCTCCGTGTTCTTTCGAGTTATGGCTTAATCCGCCCTGAGATTCAACATCCAGTGGTAGCTGGCAAGCCCGAGACTCTCGATCCCATACGTCGATAACCGCAGGAGGGCATACCAAAAATGGACGCCCCTTTCGAACACGACCAGTACTCCAGATTCGATCCACCGCCGCACGCACCAAATAGGCTCCCATACGCGTCTTGCCAGCGCCCGTTGCATCGGCAACCAGCACGCTGCCTACAGTTTCTAACAGCCATAGAGCCTGGGCGATTCCCTGCTTCTGTGAGGGCCAAAGTGGCAGGTCTCCGGGCAATAGTTGTATTTCCAGGTAACGCCTGGCCCAATCCCCTTCAAGCACTTCGGCACAAGCCCGTGCCAGGGCTTCCTGCCAGGTCACAACTTGAAGCAACTGCTCGAGCAAGCCGATCAATTGTTCGTTATAACTAACTCCCAGCGCCCAGAAGTTATTGGCGAGACTACAGGCACTGGCATATCGCCTTTTCTCACGGCTCGTAAAGCGCACATTGGCCTCCAGTTGGTTCTGCAAGCCATTAGTTGAAAAGTTGCTCGATCCTACAGTGACGGCTTCATCGCCAACATACATTTTTGCATGGAGCCGGTGTCGAGGTGCATCGATATATCTGGCCTCAATTTTCCCGGATTTCAGATACTCGATCATTTGAATGATCTGTGCACTCAACAGAATGGACACAGAACGCTCAAGCCAGTACTCGCGAACTTCATCTGGAAAGGAAACCGAGTCGATACGAAATTCTGTTCGCTGTGTATTGTAGGGCTCGCTGCCAAGCAGTAAGCGAATGTTATTCGTACCTGAACTAATTTCTGAGCAAAAGCTGATCAACCTGTCCAGAGAGGCATAACCAGTGACAATGAGTGGATTCTTCGAGTTTTTCAAATCGGAGATTACGATTGATCCGACAGAGATTTTCCGCTGATTGAACGGAAATTCCCTCGGATCAGGCCAACCGCCCCTGCCAGATAACTCCGCTAAAAAGTCAACCTCCTGATCGAACAGACTGATCTGACCTATGCCTTCGTTTACTTCCATTGGTTAATCATACCCTTAATGATCTGAGAAACCGCACTTTACACAGCATTTCTCGCGCCTGGCTTTTGGTACACGATCCCATCACCTAATGTTCCTGATAACCCAAACAGTTTTAATAATTATAAGTAACTGAATAGACGGATTACTTTTACTACATTAGGCGCACTATTCATCTTGTACCCATTTGTCCCCACCTCGCTGGGTAGGATTTCACTCGTGCCCTATTGGGGCACATTCTTTCAACGAAATTGAGGAACAAATGATGTCACCCAAAAACCAACTCGTCATAAACTGGCATGTGACCGAGGCTTGTAATTATAACTGCAATTACTGTTACGCCACCTGGACTGAAAGCCAGGTTCGCAGAGAATTAATAAACGATACCGATCAGGCTTATAAATTTCTGGGGGAATTATACCGTTTTTTTCATCCTGATAACGACTCGAACCCCTTAAAGCAAAAGTTCACCTGGGACTCTGTCCGGCTTAATCTAGCCGGTGGAGAGCCGTTATTATTGAGAAAAAAATTACCGGATATTATTCGCATTGCGCGGCAGCTGGGCTTTGAGATTTCTATTATAAGTAACGGCAGCCTCCTCAACTCGAATCTTGTCGCTGAAATTTCCAGTGACATTACCATGCTTGGCGTGAGTATTGATTCAGTTTCCCCCCTTGCAAATATTGCCATTGGACGTGCTGACCGCAGCCGACGCTTGCTCAATATTGATGAGTTGTCACGGAATATCATCACCGCTACTGAAATTAACCCTGATCTTAAAATCAAAATTAATACGGTCGTCAATAGTTTAAATCATGGTGAAAACATGACCAGTGTCATCAACACCTTAACCCCTGACAGGTGGAAAGTATTACGAATGCTTCCTGTTGTTAACAGCAATTTGGCTGTCTCTGATCATCAATTTCAAGATTTTGTTAATCGTCACATTGAATTTAGCAGAGTTATCCGGGTTGAAGATAACGATGAGATGCAAAACTCCTACATTATGGTCGATCCTAAAGGTCGTTTTTTTCAGAATAGTCCCATTAGTAATGGCAATAGTGGGTACGAATATAGTGAATCGATAATGACGGCTGGGGCTGAACAAGCCTATCGTGACATTACTTTTTCTTCGGAGAAATTTCTCCGCCGCTATGATCAAGACCAGGGAGAGCAATCAGATGCATTACTCTTCGGATAAAGACCTTAACAAATACGTAAAGGTGATGGTTAAAAAAGGATGGCGATATGAAAATGGTAAAAAACATGCGCGCCTTATCCACCCTGATGGCCGACCGTTCGTAACTATTCCCAAAAGCCCGGGAGGTTGTCGTGGCACCCTGAATGTTATGAGGAATATTCGCGATGTGCTCCGGAATAAATAGTATTTAATTCAATGTAAATCAATACACTGGCTGTTGTACAAATAGCCAGTGTATTTCATTTAAGCACTATAGGAGAACGGTAGAGAGGTCACAAGCAGAGCCGGACTCATGACCCAGATTTGACGCGGTCATGTATCAACTTAGATATTCCTGCCATCTTCCTATTAAAGTCCTCCCCAAACTCGTCTTTTGATATGTGAACTGGCTTTACTAAACCAAGTCGACGGTAACTATTGTGAGAATGAATAAAATCTAAATACATTTTTAAATAGGTTGGCTTGGTTGTAGGTCTTGAAAGTTGCTTTTTAAATGACTCTGTCGTTAATTCAGATTGAAACTTCAGTGCTCGATTGTATTCCCCGACGAACCGTTTATGCGACCAACCTAGCTTGCCTAAAATGATCTTTATATCATCCTGAATTTCTCTTGTAGAATTTTCATTTTCTGTTGACACCTAAACTTCCCCTTTGAGTTCAAACTTCGATTGGATTTAATTTTCATTATCCAGGACATACCTTCGCCTTTTCCTCCATTGAAGATAAAAAGGCATCTTCATTTATGCTGTATCGAACATAGGAAATTTCATTCATAGCATCTTCGATAGCACAAAGACAGGTTTCTTTCTTCCCATGATAGTCTCTGATTTGCAAGGGTCGTTCATAAGCATTTATGCAAGATTCTACTAGCGCGTATTCAAGCTTGAGAGGATACCTATTATCAGTAATCACATACTCGATGATCTGGCTCGCACCATACGAAAGTATCGCTAGAATAGCGGCAACTTTATAAGGTTTTGTAACAGTCTTCCTGATAAATACATGTGAACATTCGCGGCAGTATGCCTTGATGTCCACGACGTCTTTCCTCTTATCACCTTCGCAAGAACAGGACCCGACTGCTAGCCGTTCCTGCACGTTGCCGATTACCTTACTATCCTTTGTTGATTTGATCCTGTCTCCAATCTTATTTTTTATGCTGGATATTAGTTCTACTATATCGGGTGGCCCTTCTTTTTTTTGCTCTTCGTCGCCCACAAACACCTCCGTTATGGTAAGTCGAATTTATTGTTTTTCTTTAGTCGTACAGAGGGATAGCCCCTACCCCTTTGATCGCGCAGCTATCTTACCCACTAACCAGGCTAATCCGAGGTTAGTCCGCCAGTTAAAGTTTATATTTCGTGCTGCGCTTATACAGCGATTTATTTACTTCCGGTTATCAAGCCAAACCCGCCGCGTATTTTTTATTCCACAGCCTCTAACACTAACCCCATCTCCGGACAGGCTTTACTGAAAGACTCAACTGCATCAAGAGTCCTTCGTCCCCATTGATTGGTGAAAGCATAGGTTCTGCCATTGTGTACGAACAGTTCCCCAGCATCGCAAAAATAGCGCTTGCTCAACGCTACGGCGCCACCCTTATCGTTTGCCATTAGTTCAGTAATAAACTGTTCGGAATCCAGCTCTCCCTCGAAGGAAATAAACAGGTTGTTTCGCCATGGTATCGCCGCTAAGACTTCGTCCGGCGTCAGACCTCTTTCTATCATTGCGCATACGATTCGGTACATAAGCCATCTTTTGGCCAGACCGGAATACTCCCTGCCATTAACCGTCAGGTCATACCGGGTTAAATCCCTGTTATTGGTTCGAGACTGGCGCTCGCGCTGTTGCTTCTCGCGTACCTTTATCTGGTAGTCTGATGCCTCGGGTAACGGTATCACCTGTTGAAAATTGAGCAGGGTATTATCACCGTCACGATAAGGCTTCATACTTATACACTGAATATCGAGATTTCTCTCATTCAGCCAGATGACAGACGTTACCAGTTCCCGAGAAAACTCAGCCGATGCCAGAATAATCCGCACATCCTGAGCGAACCGATCGTCATCCCCCTGCTCCCAGCCAAGAAAATCAAGAATGACTTCTTCGGCGTCTCCTTCGATATCATTCGCTTTCATGTATTCCGTAAAAGCCCGAACAGCCTGGTCGAAAGTTATAGTCGATAACATCGACGCATAGCGAATTGCCTGTAACTCCATGTGACCGCCATCCTGAGTACGCTTTAATTCTATGACGACGATATTGGCATTGCGATCTAGCGCCAACAGGTCTACCCGACGATTGCTGCCTTCCCATTCGCCAAACTCTTCAGCAATCACCATAATGTCATCGGCCAGCGCTTGGATATCCTGCTTGAGTAAGCGCTGTAAATCAGCCCTTTCCTTTATACCCTGGTCGGCAAAGGTGGTCTGGTCGATCTTATCTAACGATTTTTCATTGATCCGATACAGTGCCATCAGGCCGCACTCCAATATTCAGACAACGCCTCAGCCTGCCTCAAACAAAGTTCAATCGCTTCTTTCGCACCATCGGGCGGATACTTCCATTTTCTCAAAGCCCGGCGTACCAGGTTACGCAGTTTCGCTCTTACACTATCCCGCACCTGCCAGTCTACCGAGGTGCTTTTACGCAATTGTTCTGTAATATACTTAGCCAGTTCGCGTAGGTTATTATCACCTAATTCGCGTACTGCCGATTCGTTTTGAATCAATGCCCGGTAAAAAGAAATTTCGTCAGAATTCAAACCCAGGTTTTCGGCCTCGGCCAGGTCGGCTTCCATTTCTTTAGCCAGGGCGATCAATTCTTCTATGACCTGCGCCGTTTCGATGGCCCGGTTATGGTATTTGCGCAAGGTTTCGAGGATACGGTCAGAGTATTTCTTTTCAGACACGACATCTGTTTTCATACGGGCCTTTATTTCATCTCGCAGTAATTTCTCGAGCAGCTCCATCGCCAGGTTTCGCTGCGGCATGTTTTTGACATCTTCCAAAAACTCATCCGAGAGTAAACCGATGTTCGGTTTATCGAGTCCGACCATATCAAACACGTCGGCAACGCCATCGGCGACAATCGCGTTATCGATGATTTGCTTGAGCGCCGAGTTTTTATCTTCATCGGTGCGACGTTTCTCGACACTGGTGAATTTGGTAATAGCGGCTTTTACCGCCGACAGGAAGGCGATTTCTTTTTTCAGGGCTTCGGCTTCGTCCATTGTGCCCGACAGGGTAAATGCTTTGCTGATGGCGGCCATCACATCCAGAAAACGCTTTTTACCATCTTTCAGGCCGAGTAGATGGTTCATCGCACCCGGTAATAACTGCAATGCATTGGTCTCGTAATTGCTGTAGTCAAACCCATGCATCATGCCGCGCACGACGTCCATTTTTTCTAACAGGATTGCATAGGCTTCGCGGGTATCCAGTGTCGGTGCGCCTTTACCTTTGGAATCGGTATAGGTTTTCAATGCATGTTTTAATTCGCTGGCTATGCCTATGTAATCGACCACCAGACCACCGGGTTTATCCTTAAATACGCGGTTAACCCTGGCGATGGCCTGCATCAGGTTATGGCCTTTCATCGGCTTATCGATATACATGGTATGGCAACCTGGCGCATCAAAGCCGGTGAGCCACATATCGCGCACAATCACCAGTTGTAGCGGGTCGTTAATATCCTTAAAGCGTTTTTCAAATAGCTTCTTGGTTTCCTTGTTATAGACATGTGGCTGCAATTTGGTTTTATCCGATGCCGAACCGGTCATCACGATTTTAATCGCGCCCCGGGCCGGGTCTGTATCGTGCCATTCGGGTTTAAGCGCGACGATGGCATCGTACATGTCGACGCAGATTTCTCGGCTCATACAGACGATCATGCCCTTACCCGGCATAGCCGCAATGCGGGTTTCAAAATGGCTGACTAAATCTTTACCCACCTGTTCCATACGCGGTGCGCTGCCGACCAGTTTTTCTAAAGCGGCCCATTTCGATTTAGTCTGTTCGCGAATAGAAACATCTTCCTCGTCTTCAATGACTTCTTCGATTTCGTCATTCAGCGCTTCCATTTCTGCCTGGTTAATATCCAGCTTCGCCAGGCGCGATTCGTAATAAATGGGAACCGTCGCGCCATCGTCCACCGCATCCTGAATATCATAGATCGAGACATAATCACCAAACACGGCGCGAGTATCTTTGTCCTCTGCGGCAATCGGTGTACCGGTAAAACCGATGAACGAGGCGCGCGGTAACGCATCGCGCAAGTGTTTGGAATAGCCGAAGGTATACTCGCCGGTTTTAGCGTTTAACTTCGCCCTGTCACCATAATGGCTACGGTGCGCTTCATCACTGATTACCACTATATTATGGCGTTGGCTTAACACCGGGTGGCTGGCTTCATCGGCCAGCAGGGCAAACTTTTGTATCGTGGTAAATATTATCCCGCCCGATTGCCGCGAGGCTAATATCTCGCGCAACTCATCCCGATCACCGGCCTGTAGCGGTGTTTGTTTCAAGGTTTCAGCCGCCATACCAAAGGTATTAAACAACTGTCCATCCAGATCGATTCTATCGGTCACCACCACAATGGTCGGGTTATTCATTTCGGGCTGGGCCAGTAACTTACCGGCATAACACACCATCGAAATCGACTTACCCGAGCCCTGCGTATGCCAGACAACGCCCGCCTTACCCGAGCCCGGTTCGACCCTGTCGCCATAATTCGCCCGTTTTTCTGCCTGGTCATGTTTTTGTGCGGCAATCACTGTTGCCTTAACCGCCTCGCGCACCGCATGGAACTGGTGGTAACCCGCAATCTTTTTAATCAGCTCGTCGCCATCCTGCTCAAACAGGATAAAGTAGTGGATGTAATCTAAAAACAAATCCGGTTTAAAGAAACCTTTCACCAGTGTTTCCAGCCGATATTCGAACAGCGGCTTATCGTCTTCATGGGCAATGGTACGCCAGGGTAAAAAGCGTTCCTTATTCGCGGTTAACGACCCTACCCTGGCATTTAAACCGTCACTCACCACCAGAGCCTCGTTGAATATGAATAAGTCCGAGACTTCATCTTTGTAGGTTTGTAACTGTTGATAAGCCGACCAGATATCGGCGTTTTTATCAGCCGGGTTTTTTAGCTCAATTACCACCAGCGGCAAACCATTAATAAACACGATCACATCCGGGCGGCGGTTACCCTTGCTGCCGGTAATAGTGTATTGATTGACCACCAGGAACTGGTTGTTGGAGACATCGGTGAAATCGACTAACTGCACATAATCGGTTTTCGCTTTGCCATCGTCTTTGAACTCGACCTTTACTCCTTCCAATAGTAAACGATGAAAGGTTTTATTGTTTTTGACTAATATCGGGGTTTCGGGCTTGGCGATTTGATGGGATACGATATCTAAAACAGAAACGGGGATGTGCGGGTTTATTTTTTTAAGTTGGGTGAGTAGGCGGTCAAATAGAACTATCTGGCGGTAGTCGGTGCGTTCCGGGGTGTCGCCGTCCGGGGCTATGTCGTAGCCGCAGATGTAGTCGTAGCCGATTGATTTGAACCAGTCCAGGGTGAGTTGTTCTAGTTGGTTTTCAGTGATCATAAAATTCTTCCCGGCCCATGTCGGCGACATTCAAGTCGTCGACATATCATAAGTCTTTGTTATTATTAACATATTCTAATTAAGACATAAAACTCATTAATCCCGCAGCTTTGATTTGTGTTGACAAAAAAGACAAAGAGACTATATTTAACCTTAATACGCCCGGCGCCTCTTCACTTTATTGTGTATGCGTCGGTTTTCATTTTCAGCTCCATAAATCCCATTCTTGCCATTTTTCCGGCAAATCAAAATCTCTTAAACTAACCGCATTACAACCCACGTCAGGAAATTCTGCCACTAACTCCGCAAAACGATTTGACCAACTTGAGTTAGGGCAAATAACTGCCATAAATTTTCGCATTAAACAGAAATAATAAAACGGTCTGGCATTATTTAGGCTCTGCCAGTAATTGTCTTCTTGTAATAAAGTCGCGCGCTCTAATACGTTAATATTCCATAATCGACTGTGATGCGCCGAGACATTGCGAATAAA
>Ga0224506_10002386_pt1 | contig 12789 bp, 5 predicted proteins | sample SF_Jan12_sed_USG_2_FD_169108 | JGI IMG/M metagenome (GOLD analysis project Ga0224506, IMG submission 169108) | Sediment microbial communities from San Francisco Bay, California, United States - SF_Jan12_sed_USGS_8_1 | ecosystem: Environmental > Aquatic > Marine > Sediment | place: USA...
GCTTGCCGTCTCTTCTGGTCGCCTCACCCATTGCATTGAAAAGGCCAGTTTGCAAGTCTCTGAAAAAATTCGATACTACAAAGTCAGGGCTTAATGAGGTATTGATTGTCGATAAATATCGATTGATAGCGCTCATAGCTTTGATCACAGAATGCACTTCTTCAACGCCCATGTTTTTCATGGCCTCGACAAGCTCCGGATCATTCACTCTAATAAAATACTGCTCACCTGCTTTTTTTACCGGAACAAACTCGTCAGAATTAGCCATTTCCAGAGCCGTCATTTTTACCGTATCAAGACTTTTATAAGACTGTCTTGTAGCTGGACTACTTTCACTATGCACTGACCAGTATTTAAGATCAGGATTATCTTTCACCATGCCAAGAAATGATTGTGCGACTTCATTCTTTTTAGATCGCAATATCGCGGCGGCAACATCGGTGACACTGTGCGATAAAATAGATCCCGCCGTTGTCCTTCTGCCTAACATTCGCAGAGATTCGCGCCCTTTAATCGCAAAACCTTTGCCGATTATTTTTCTATTCTTTACTTTTCCACCAAACAGTTTATCAAAGAACCCTTTTGACTCTTCCGCTTCATTCGAGGCAAATCCTTTTAACGGTACATAGAAATCGAAATCATTTTCCCAAGCTAGATATTCTTCATCAGTCAATAAGCCGTGAGATTTTAATAAGTCTCTTTTATGGGCCAGCATGTCATAAACCTGGCTTGCAGCTTCTTCATATTCTTCCAACTTGCTTTCAGTCTTAACTTTTTTAACAATTTCTTTCGCTTCGCTATCTTTCATACCTGATAGAGAATCCATATCATAACCGTCAGGGATCTCAAACATATCACCCATACCATTATCATATCTTTCTTTAAGCGCCTGGTTTCTTTCTGGCGCGTGTTTAGCATACAAATAAAGATCTAGCTCTTCCGGTGAAATATCCTTACTGGCAAGAAAAGCAAATAATGGTTTAACCTGCCCTTCTTCAAATTGCTCAAGCGCAAGCTCCGCTTTGCCATGCATCAGCGTTTCTTTTTCGTAGGTATTGTATTCGTCGGGAATGACGTTAGATTGCTCAATGGACTGTTGAGTTCTTTTGAGATTAATATACTTATCCTGGAAACGACGCAGAATGCTATCGTACCATTTAGAATCAGGACTTATTTCGCTTCGCTTAATACTATAAAACCAATCATCCTCAACACCTTCGGTTTGCTCTTCGTTTATTTCAAACGTTTCTGCATCTTCAAAGCTGTCTTTGATGGTGGCTTTGTTTTGGCCAGCTCCCTGATCGCTTTCCTGTTCTCTTCCTTCATTTTCTCTAAGACGTTTTTGTCTTGCATATTGACCCCAGGTTAGCGTTCCATCGTTATATCGATAGTCTCGGCTTTCAACGCCCATCTTCTGCCAGAAGCCCCAAGACTTATCGACCATCTCTAGTATTTTAACAGAACTGTCGGCATTTGCCAGAATTTGAGCAATGATTTTCTCGCCCAACCCTTTTTTCTTATCGACTATCTCAATGTCATGTACGCCAACAATTTCATTATTTTTCGGGTTAACTTGCGCTCTTAATGTTGCAATGACTTTGCCGTTTTTATCATTAACCCTGAAAGCCCATGCCTCAATACCTTCACCAACAAAATGCGCGTGACCTAAATCTAACCGGTACTCTTTGTCTGAAAGATCGCTATCGGTATCAAGTTTAGCCAATGGTTCAATATAATAATCCTCTGCCTGGTAGTGTGGACCATCTTCATCCCTTACAACGTCCTTCCAAACTTTTTCGGCTCTGCCATCATCTTTAAGATTGTAGTAATAACTCTTACTTTCCGTTTCGCCTTTTTTTCTCTCAGTCAGATATTTTTTAGCCTTCGCCAGCATAACTTTAATATCATTATCTGATAATTTGAGATCAAACAGTTTCTTGATAATTTCTTTAATTTTGGCAATCGCTTTTTGCAGAATATTCGGTTCAATATTTTTCTCGGCAATTTCGGCAATGTACTCTTCAGCAATTCCCGCCTTATCGCCCATCTTTAAATTATGCCTTCTGGCAATAGCCATTTTATCTTTAGGCTTCATCGAGCGCCAAACATCATTAATAAAATCTGAATGGCTATCCCCTAACAATTCTCTTAATCCATAATGCCCTACTGTTTCATGTAGTAAAGTTTTAGTCATATCTGCAATTGTGCTATGTGCATTTGCCACAATGTAAATTTTACCATTGGCAAAGAAGCCTTTAACGTTTCCGGTATTGCCATCTTTTTCTATACGGCTTGCTATTTTGCCGGGTAATTCTTTTTCACTGGCCACAACCTCAATAGGCGCCGTTTCAAACACACCTTTAACCAATGAGGTAAAGCTTTCTACCTGACTTTCAGACAGGGTTTTGCTGGTGGGTTTGTCTTTGAGTTTGTATAGCTCGGTACGTCCATCATTTTGTCTATGCTTAATTTCATCAATCAACGCATCAAACGCATTATTAATTCGTTCACGATCAATGCCTCTTGGGTATCGGGCATTTGCCTCTTCACCTAAAAAGCCTTCAGTTTCAGCTTTCCATTGCGAAGTTAAATAATCGTTTCTCTGGTCTTGTAGGGCTAATTTATCAAGCACATACATCTCAAACCCGCGAGCAAACATTTCCCAATCAGTGGACCAGTATTGCTTGCCCTGCCCTCTATGATAAGACTTGCTTTCATGCTCTATAGCATTTTTAAAATACTCAGTACGCTGATTATGTGTTTTTGGGTGATTCTCAAAATACACTTTGGAATCGGCAGCATCCCCAATGCTTTTAGCATAAAGACTAATCATTGCGGCTCTATCAAGTGAAAAATATCGCCCAGTTATTTTTTTGTACTCTTCGCGCAGATTGTTAATGTTTTTGCCAGCATACTGACTTGATTTGCCTATTTTTACATGATCGCCTATATCGCCGCTTCTGATTTTTTTTAATAAATCCTTGTATCTCGGATTAGCATCTTTCAGATCGACTTGCTTTAACCATCTTTCCAGATTTTTATTGTTTCTTTCTAACGAATTCTTTCTAAAAGCTTCAATCTCTTCCTTTGTATATTCCTTTTCAATTTTGGTCATTACATCTTGAATTGTTTTGAAATGCTCAATAATTTCAGTCCGAGTTTCAGGATCTTTCATTCGGTATTCGCGTTTTGCATAGTAACTTAGGAACGGCTCTCCTTCTTTTGACAGTCCAGACTTAACAGCAAAATAATGATCTAATGCGTGAGCCCATTCGTGTGCGAAACTTCCGGCTCCAGCACCTCTGGTAATATTGATTTCATTTAATCCTGGCACAAAATGAGCTGCATAACTTCCGCGACCTTGAGCGCCCACTGCAACGCCAAGCATTCCGTTTAATGAAATGGCATCAACCGGAACATCAAGCAACCCAGCCAAATCATGTGCAGCATCAAAAATGCTGTTGACATGCGCCTGCCTCTCTTTTGCTCTTGCGTCACCTTTTAGCCAGTTTCCAAAATTTATCGCTTTAAATCCGACGGTTTCTTGTAGATCTTTAGTTGAAACGTTTTTTCCTTCACGAACATCAATGCCTTTACGAACAGACTTTTCTATTGGCACTTCAGGCTCTTTAAATTGTTCCTCTTTAATTCTTTTCGTTAGCTCTCTGGCATCTTCTTTGGTGTCATACTTCTCAACCACTCTACGATACTTTTTACGAATAAGATCCCATTTGTTGGCTTTTGGATCTTCTTTGATTTTATAGCTTCGCTGCCACGCCTCTTGTTTAGCTGGCCAACCTTCTTCAGCCGCCATTAGCGCCTTGATAAATCCGTCAATACTAAACTCCAGATTGCGATATAAATCGCCTGTAGCATGCGCCTTTATCTTACCTTCCTCGTTGTCATACCCCCACCGAGAACCAGACTCACTTTTAGGAAACACCTTATCAAGAATATATTCAGCGGGGATTTCGCCTTTCTGGCCTCTGCTTGACATAAAATCCATCATATCAAAACGCCCGCTACGCTGTTTTTGTAGCCGTTTAGCCGCTTTTTCAGCCATAGCTTCCACTACAGCCAGTTGAGCATTTCTATCAGATAAAAAGTCATCAACTGCTTTTCTTGTTTGCTCTACCGTTTCCACATAGGCAAAGATATACTTATCATCTTTGCGTGATGGCTTGTTAGGCACCTTGTCATACATTTGCTTGATAGAGTGCGCGACTGGCGCCTGAATTCCACCATCGACCATTTCTTGATAATCAGGACGTTTCCATATATTTTTCTTTTGTGCTAACTCAAGTTTTTGCGTGTCGTTTTCTGCGTTTTTAACATCGTCTATCCCTATGCCGCTTTGACGCCTGTTGTATGCCATTTCGCCGCCCACATCATCAGTATTTGCAAGCGGTACGGATTTCTTGGTTTCTTCAGTAGTTTTTTTAGCAACGTTGCTTTCATTAGCGCTTTCAGCAGGCTTATCTACGACAACTATGCGGCTTGCAACGCCGGTTGTTTTTATTTCCGTTTTGTCCATAAACGTTCCGGACTCAAGCTTTTCATCCGTCGCGCTATTTTCTTCTAACCACTCTCTAAACTCTGTTGCTTTTTTGTCGCTTCTAAAAAACGCGCCTTCAGATACGATAGAAACAACTCGCCCGCCTGGGTTTAGTAAACTATAAGCATGCTGCAAGTGATCAATGTCTTGCCCGTTTTCAAAAGGTGGGTTCATTACAATGCGGTCATATTCGCCTTGATGCTGTAAAAAATCGGTATCAGCAATTTCATAACCTTTGGCTTTCAGTAATTTTTGCAAGGTTGAATTGATTTCTATTACCGTAATATCTGAATCCGGCTCAAGCTCTTTGACAGCATCGGCAATGTTACCTTTTCCAGCGGAAGGCTCTAATACTTTCATTCCTTGCTGTATGTCAGCCTCATCAAGCATGCGGCTTACCACTGGTTTTGGTGTTGGGAAAAACCCCGGTATTTTATTGCCTACCAGTTCGCGCTCCAATTCTTTTATAGGATCGGCTTGTTTTTTCTTGCCGGAAAGCCCGATAAACTCAAGTAACGCCGCCTTAAGTTCTTTTGTGTTGTTTATGCCAATTCTGGCTAGTTGATTCTGCTCTTTAAGTCGATCTCGGATCTGCCATCCGGTATAGTTATCTCTGTTATTCTTGAGTAAGTTTATAAACTTTTTTGCCAACTCAATATCTTCATCCGTTCTAAACACAAAGTATTCTTCACCTGCAAGCCTGGCTCTATATTGCAATTGCGATCCAATCTTTTTACCGCCTTTATACTTTTCAGCGTCATTCCCGAATTCTCGCAATGTGCTTGATTGAATTTTAATTTGTGGATATTCAACAAGCTCAACCGCTTCAGGTGATACAGGATCGTATTTATGCCTTTCCTGCTCAGCATAAGAAGAGTAAATCTTTTTATGGTGATCGTATTTAGCTCTATCAAGATATTTATTTAATAGGTCAACATGAGTTTTAGCATAAACTCCCGCCAAGAATTTCGCTTCACCAGACTCAATTGCATCAGCGATTTTTTTCATGGTTTCAGCAATATATAAATCATGCCTTGCATTAGACTCCGCATTGGCCGCCATAGACGCCATTCTGTGCGTATGAGTATTGCGATCTTGATTTAGCGATTCAGTAGCCTTTTCTTCAAGATTGTCAGCAACCTCTCTCAGCTTCTTGACAGATTTTTCATGTTTAGCTTTTTCGATTTCAGCCTTGCGTTCTTCGGTAGCCTTTGCTCTCGCCTCTTCCCGTTCTTTCTTTTGCTCTTCTGTTAGCTGCTTGATGTCCGCAACGTCACCCAATAGATCACCTAATGATTCGCGCACTTGTTCTATTACACTGTTTGGCAAGATCCAGCCTTGAGCATGGCGACTCCAAAACGGCTTTTTGTCTGAAGCAGATTTGATCTGATCTTTATGCTCAAACGTATTGCCTTTAATAATGAAAGATTTAGCACTGTACTCTTCAATATAAATTTCACCTGTTGGTGAGTTATCATTGATACTTTCTTGAGTAGCAGCTTCAACCTCTTTCTTAGGCTTCAGTCTTGGATCAATTTCTTTCTTAGGCTCTTGCTTTAACTTGCCAATACCATGATAAATACCTAAATCATCAACATATTCCCTTTCGTTTAACTTCATTACAGGAGTGCCGTCTTGCAATTCGTGTGTTGGGTTAAATGGTGGTAAATGACTTAATGGATCATCATTATTATCTTGCTCTGAAAACAGATCGGTTTGTGGCTTTAGCCTGGGGTCTATTTTCGCTTCTTCTTTTTTAGGCTTGCCTTTAATAACAGGCTCAATATCAGCTTTTGCCTTTACTGCCAGACCCCATAATTGAGCCGCCCCTCTTCTTGCTTGCTTTGTTTTCTTTGGCCCAGCACCAACACCACCTTGATCCCGCCCAGCATCTTTGTGATATTTTTGTATAAGCGAATCAATCACTGCAATATTTTCACTGTCGATAGCATCAAGAAGCTTTTGTCCGTCCTTTTGGACAGATTTAGAAACTATATCTTTAAGAATTCCACTAGAAACAGCATTGTAATAATCTTGCTTGTTTATTTTTTTACCTGTTCCACTTGCAACATTTGACTCTTTTGAATCAATTAGCTGATCTTGCTTCGCCGCCTCTTTTTTGGTATCGCCATTTTTCAGCCAGTCTTTAAACTGATCGATTTTCATGGCTTTTACGGGCCCAACTTTCCAGCCTTTACTATAATTTGATTTATAACCTAATACCGCTTGTGTTTGATTGGCAAATCCAAGCATAACCTTATGCTCATCAAAGTTACCTTTAGCATCCACCTGGTCGATAATATAAACATTCTCGCTTGTTGGGTTATCTCCAATAAATACGTCAACATTGTCACCGTCTGCGCCTTCAGTTCGTTTAATATCGCCGTAGTGATGATTCATTGTTACAGACCAGTCTTTACCGTTAGGATCTGTTCCTGACCGTGTAGAGCCTTTAGGATTCTCTATTGCTATATCAAGGCCATGAATTTTAACTTTGCCCTTTTTATAGTTTCCGGCTTCAATTTGCGCTTGACTTGGTTCGGTATTGGTTTCTTGTGCTTGAGCATCGATAACCTGGTTAATTTCTGCTAATTCTTTGGTATCAACTTCTTTGGTGTTTGTCTGTTGATTAAATTCGTTGATCAAGTCTGAATCAAAGTTATCACGCATATCCTTAAAGAAATCTTCGCTATTTTCAGCAATCATTGATTTAATACCGTCAACAATACCCTTTTGTCTTGGTTTAGGGTTTTCTGCATTAACCGCGTCAATAATTTCTTTGGAAGTAAGGTGTTTGTACTTGTCGCTCAGCGCCTCTTTAATTTGCTCAAAATCCGGCACCCTTTCATCAGATTCAAAGTAACTGCCTTCTATATGGTAATTGCCGTCCTGTTTGCCCTCTGCGACTTCTGTAATATAATCGGCTACTCTGACAGCATCTATCTTTCTGTTCTCACTGTAAGGCGTATCTATGCCGTTATCATTGAATAATTCTGCCAGATCATCAAAAGACATGCCGTCCTTTGTAAATGCCGATCTAAAGGTTTGTCGGTTTAAAGATTTAACGGTTTCTGGATCAATGCCGTTATCAATAGCTTCTTGCCTGTTAATGCCGCCATACTCTCGAATAATGTCTAGAACATTGGTGTTTTTAACATCGTTTTGGTACTCGCTTTCAAGAATTTTTTTACTTTCCTTAAAAAGCCCATCAATAGCAGATTGTACTTTTTGTTTATATTCCTGTTTTCTTTTTCCCCACAAATTTTTAAGTTCATTGTTCTTTCTGAAATTAAAGGTTTCTTCCAACCCTTTTTCATACTCTTCGCTGAATGAATCGAAACGCGCATCTTTTTCAGGCTTAGCTTTTACAGGTGCATCATTGCCCGCATAAATCACGCCGTCATTGGTTAATGCTTCAGGTGCGTAGTCTTTTGATTTAACATTGCCTTCAGCGTCAACAGTAAAATCCGCTTGTGGTTTCACATCGGTCCCAATTTGTGGCAATGGTTGATATTTTTGTTTTAAGTTCTCAACAATCTGATCGCTTTCTTTTTGCTGAACACTAATATCCTCTTCTGCTTGCTTTCTGCTCGTAAAACCTGCTATACCACCTGCCGGAGCCTCACCGATAACACCCATTGCAAAATTCCCGAAGGAATCTTCCATAACATCTTTATCAAAGCCACCAGCCTTATTGTAAGCGCTTTTCTCTGCTACCCCTTCCGCAGTTTCCTCTAACCCGCCTTTTACTCCCTCAATAGTAGCTTTGGAGCCGACATTAGCCCAAGTTGATCCAGGTGTAAGCCTGGTTAAAGGACTAAAGATATAACCGGTTACAAGACCGCCAGCCGCGCCAACAGTACCCGTATTTTTAAAGGCTTCACTTTTAACCACACTGGTTAAATGCTCTTTTGCTTTTTCAGGCGCAAACCCCTGCCCGATCAATTCTTTGTAATATCGTGATTGCTCAAGCAATTGATTGTGATCAAGCGCGCCGATCTCTTCCTCAACCGATTGAGAAGCCATGCCACCCGCTTGCATACCACCAACAGCAGATCCGGCAGCCATTTGAGTGCCTAACGATTTACCTCTGGTTAAATAAGCTGTGATAGCTGCAGGCGCCAATGATCCAAAAACATCTATGCCATTTGAAATATAACCGCTGATTGAAGGATCTTTGCCGCCGTCCCAAGTTTCAGGGTTTGAGAGATCGCCCGTTATTTGAGAGTTTTCTCTATCTTTTTGGTATTTGTAACTTAATCCTTCCTCAAGCTTGTCCCCGCCTTTTTGTAATTTATCAGCAGCCCAATCAAAAGGCGCTTGAACTGCACCGCCTACCGCATCTCCAATGAAAGAGGAATCACCTTCTGATACACGCTGGTTATGAATATTAATAACTTCTTTTAAAGTCTGCTCATTAACCGGACTTCCGGATTTTCTTAAAATATCAATGTAAGGCTTAATGATCTCGATCCCTTCTTTGGGATCTGATAGGGCTTGACCAAAACTAACATCTTTGCCAGTGATCCCCTGGCCAATAAAAGATAATAGCGGCCAGTCGATTGTTTCACCTGGATCATCGACTTTATCAAAACCAACATTGTTGGCATGCTCTAAAATTAAGGCTGTTTCATCAGGATTGATATAGCGCCCACCAAAAAGGCTGCGACCTAACTCTCCCGCACCTTCAAGAGTGCCGCCGATTGCTTTGGTAAGAGAGCTGGCAAGGTGAGTGGTTCTATCCATCATTTTATTGCTGGTTTGGATTTCGCCGCCGGTTTGCTCTACAAAATAATTGTAAGCCTCATCTTTTTCAGCTTCAGAAACATTGGGCGCAATAAAATCGTTAAAGTAGCCGTCACGGACTTTTTCTTTATTGGAATCATCAAGCGCCAGATATTCTTCTGACTGTGTTAGATCTGACCAGCGCATAAGCCTCTCTATTTAATTTTAGCGTCAATGTATGATTTAAAGTCTTGAGCGCCTTGTGTGTTTTGATCTGCCTTTTCTGAAACTGGCTTTTCTGGATCCGTTTTTGGCTCTGGCTTTTTGGCGTTAAGAATAATTCCAGCCTCTTCCTGTGAATCTTTAAGCATTTGCTGTTTTTCTTCAGGTGACGCGAATTTTCCAAAGTATTGCATTTTCTTCAGATAAATATCTGCCGTTAGCTCTTCGTGTGATCTTTTATTTTTGGAGTTAACCAGCCCAATCGCATCGTCTGGCTCCATCTTATGAACATTAATGTAATACTCAATCATTTGCTGATCGGCTGGAATACTACCGCCTTTACCGTATCGACCTCTTTGAGAGGCATTTCCGATAACGTGTGCTTTGTTATCCTTTCCATACTGGATCATAAGGCCATTGCCAATATCAACAGGATCGCCGTAAGTTTCTGCCGCTTGTGGTGCGCCTATTCCACCTCTAACCATTAATGATTTAAGTGATGTTCTAAGCTGATTTCTTGCGTTAGGATCATTTGCCAGTAACGCTCTTGATTGAAGATCGCCTAAAACGCTCTCAATAGGAATTTGCTTAACATTGTCATTCGGATCGGTAGAGCGATTAACTGTTGCCGGTGCGCGATACTGAATTGTTTTGCCGTCTTTCTCGCCTGTAATCAGCAGATCAAAAACAACGGTGCCAGGATCTTTACCAGGCATAATAAAGGCGACTTCCTTATTTGTGATCTTAATGCCATCTTTTCCTTCAGCCTTATAATCACGATTGATCTTGTTTTTAAATGTCCGGTTAAATGCGCCAAGAAATTCAGGCGTATTAATGCTGGCATTATTTTTTCCAGATAAATAATCACCAACAGATCTTGTCATTAAGTTGACGTCTGGCGCAGTGCTTTCAATGCTATCCAACTCAACGCCGATCTCATTTAACAGTTCAACATCTTTCGGACTGAATTTATAATTTGGATCGCTTGCCTTTTCAAAAATACTGGCCGCATCAAGCGCCTTGTCTCTTTTTGCTTGACGTTTTTTGTCAGCTTCATTTTTATACACGCTATCCACAAACTGATAACCATCCATTGCGCCCCCGATCAAGGCTTGTGCTTTTGTACTCATAACCACTCACTCAATAAATAACCTGTCAAAGCTCCCCATGCCATACCTGCTGGACCGCCAACCGATCCTTTCTCAGCACCAATCATCCAGCCAGCCATTGCCCCTGTTGAAGTATTTGAAGCTTGTGCCGCATCATCCATTGCTTCTTGTTGCTCGTTAAAATTAAGTCGGTTTTTTTCAAGCTTAGCCGCATGACCAAAGCCTTCTCTTGCTTGTGTCGCATTTTGCCGACCCATGCCGATAATACTCATACTAGCCCCCTATCCTCGTTTGATTGCCAGCGTTTCCAATTCCAGTCATGATCTCTAATTGCAGATCTTCTTGCTGTTTTCTGGTGTCGTTTTTAGCTTGTGCAATTGCCGCCGTTTCTGCCAATGCATTCGATCTTTCAGCGCCGACCATAGAAGCAGGAGCGCCAACACCTAATCTTTCTGCTGTCATGTTTGATTGCCTTTCAGAGCTATCAAATCCCCTGATCACGCTTTGCTCTGCCGAATCGACTGCTTTTTGTTTTTCTTCTTCACTTGAGGCCAATCTCATCAATTCATTTTCAGCCGGAATAAATCTTCTTTTATAATCTTCATATTCCGCCCTGATTATTTGTGCATTTATGTCTGAGGCTTTTCTCTTGCCAGTCCAATCAACATAAGTTCCATACCCTTCTTGCGGATTATAGGGATCAGGCTCTTCGGTAGTGCCGTCAACAGGAAGATTAAAATTAAACAACGGTGGAATATTTTGTAGATCAATCTCAGTAGAAGGGCTTGGTGTGCCACCAAAAGAGCTGCCACCACCTATCTGCGGGTTAAACGCTTGCATATATGGATCTGAATGCACTCTATAATCTTCTCTGGATAACATCTCTAGTCACCATCATCATCTTTATTGCCCCAGACCCTTGCAGCACCACCAATCACATTGCCAAAAGCCTGATTGTTGCCCTCACTTCTGATCCTTGATTCCTCACCATCTGCAATTGCATCTCTATGGGCTTGTGTTGCCAGATCTCCCATGCTTCTATATGCTTCCATTTCTTTACCTCTACCAAGATCAACAACAGACTGAAGATTGCTTGCCCTTTTCTCATCCATCATATTGTCGGCATCCGTTAACCTGTAACCTATTGACTTGCCGCGCTTTTGCATCACTCGGTTTAATGCCGCCTGAAAACGACCACTTCCAGGTCTTGCGCCTTTACCTATTTGCTCGTCCAATAACGCATTTTCTGACTCTGCAAACGATTTATTAGCCTGACCAATGATCCCGCCCTTAAACTGATCTCTATCCGCATCAGTTACTTCCATTCTGGACATGAATTCATTTTCATAAGGAACAAAACGATCTTGATAATCGTTCCACTTTTCACCTGCAACTCTGGCAAGCGCTTTTTCTTCCTCAGTTTCTTTTACTTTTCCACTGCCGCCGCCAGACATTAGATCACCTCTTTTTCAAAAATCGTCATTGTTTTCCACTCAGCAAGCACCCTTTCATAACCTTTTCTTGGCGAATAAAATTGTATTTTCTCTGCTTTCATTTCTTTTGCTTTTTTCTCAAGCCAGTCAAGGTAGAATTTTTCCTTTATAAAGTTTTGGCCCTGCTTAAACGCTACCGCCATCCATACAAACAAAATCTTCGCTTTATCAAATCGGCCTTCATCTTCTCTTAAAATAAAAAACCCATCATCATTAATAAACAAACCTGCTTCTCCTGATACGAGCGCATGAAACACATCAAACTCATCCAAATCAAGGTCATGTTTTAAGCAAAGTTTTTTTACCTCTGGCAATACTTTAAGCCTATGCTCGCGCCTTCTAATATCAGCTATTTTTAGTTCTGCAGCCATACTTCATATTACCAAACAAATTGTATGAAAAAATCTATCCACATCACCCACCCTGAACCTTCATACCAGCAACAACGGGAACGGATTGTGTGGGCCCCAGGTCGGTTTCAACTTCTTCACCAGGCTTTTTAATTTTGAATATTGTTTCAGGTGGTTTCCCTGTCATTTCAACAGCTTTGTCATGGGTTAGAACGCCGCCATAAACTGCCCGTGATACTCGGTTAATTTCAACCCGTTCATATTCGCCGTTTATATCAAAGCGCTTGCCAATGGCTTCAATCTCTGCTGCTGGTGCATTGTGGATTGTTAAATAT
>Ga0224506_10002388_pt1 | contig 12784 bp, 9 predicted proteins | sample SF_Jan12_sed_USG_2_FD_169108 | JGI IMG/M metagenome (GOLD analysis project Ga0224506, IMG submission 169108) | Sediment microbial communities from San Francisco Bay, California, United States - SF_Jan12_sed_USGS_8_1 | ecosystem: Environmental > Aquatic > Marine > Sediment | place: USA...
AAATTTTCCCTGAACTATTTTCATTGCGAAATTTCTTGGCGCGCTTTCTGTTGCTTTCCAGTCAAATTTGTTAGCCATAGTAGTTCCACATGCAGTAAGTGTAGTAATGAGAAGCAATTTAGTTAAGGACATAATTAGGTTATCCATAATATGTTCTTCGAGTCCGTTGGTAGTTCCGAAATCGTGGTGCATGAGCGATAGACAGGTGAGCCGAAAAGTGCAAATGATCGTGACGCAGCTCTTTCAACCAGCCTTCATTATGGAGCCAGTCTTGCGCTTTTGAATTTTCCCCAATGTTTGATATATAGCCTTCTATCTTCTCTCGTGCACTATTTAATTTTGAACTCACCTTTTCGTCTGACTCCAATTCATCCTTTAAAGATATCCCACTCTCTCCCGCAAACCGAGCCATAACATGCAAAGGTATCCGACTATATTCATTTGAAATTTTCTCTCGCGTAACTTCAACCGTATACTCATCAAATCCCGAAGGGTCTATTGACGGTGTATGCACGATTTTAATTTCGCCTTCGTTGTACCAGCCTGATTCTATTAATCGCTTCTTTTCCTGTTCGGCACTTTGTTGACTTAATGACCAGTAAATGCCCATGTTTTTTTCGCTTGGTTTCCCAGACGCCGGCGCTCGATAACCGCCCCCGATATCAGAATGAACCCCGGGTAAAAAATATTGCCGTCCCTTATATCCAGCGCTTTCAATCGAAGTCAGATTGAATTTTTTCCGATGCTCTTCTGCTGCGGCGAGCTGTATCACTTTCTTAGCTTGATTAATGGCTGTCAAATTTAAATCGGAGGTATCGTTCGAATAAATAATGCCATGCGACGCCACTGTATCGTATAAACCCGCAAAACAGACTTCTACTTTTTCAATCTCATAACCCTTCTCTTCAATTCTTGTTTTTATGGGGTTTTTACCCGTGCTGAGCACTTCATAGATACAGTTTCTTGCACCTGCGGCTCCTCGACTAAAGCCAAAAACATCAGCTGTCAAAATTTCAATCACAGTCCCTTTTTTTATTTTTTGTTCTATTTGATCAACCGCATCTTCTATCCCTTTTTCAACCTTCTTGGTAATGCCCGTCTTTCCCGTACCAAAAGCATACCCTCTTAATGCATCAGCTTTCCTGTCATCGGTGCCTGGTCCCTCGGTATATGAAGACAATGAAACCTGATAACCTGTGGCATCATCAATATATCGTTCCATCTTGGCAATATTGGTGTAATCACCTTCGTAGCTATTGTCACCTCCCTTATATTTCTGATAGATAGCATTGCTGCCGGGATTTTTTTCGTCTTCGATACGTTGATCAATATTGATTCGATTATTCAAAGTGCCATCAAAAAACAGGCTAATACGCACTTTGACTTTCTTTATTTCCTCTTCTTTTTTTTCGACTTCATCGGGCGGTGTTACGAAAGCCGACTCTCCCAATTGACTCATGATTGACTCCTTAGCTGATCTGTATCGACTGGGATTCTCTGCATTAGTATCGCTGCTCTTGCGGCCCCATCCGAAGAGCAATACACCAGACTGGTAGTTGAAGCGGGGTTTGTATTATGTATGGTTGCCGATAAGGCCATCATTACAGGACCCAGGGCCACGCCTATGTCGCCAAAACAATCAACAGGGTGCTCTAGAGAAACTTTCTCATGGAAGGCCTGTTTATTTCGCAGCATTGCTACACCATACTCTTTCGAACAGAATTTTTCGCCATTCATACTGGAAAAAATATGATTCACCGGAACACCTTCAAACCCCAATAAAGCTTTCTTTACAGCAATATCGAGGCCTTCGCCTTTATAGGGTAGATCACTATATAAATGGCCCGATTCATTCCCAACCCCAGGTTCATATACGCAAATTACATGCTGATTCATTTCAATCGCTAGTTTTTTATTTCGAGTCAGTAATATAAATCCCGCACCCTCTCCCGGTACAAAACCGTCACTATTGCTTAATGAAAGCAGTCGAGCGGATTGATCTAGTTCATTTAATCGTGGGCATTGGAAATAACTGTCACTGCCACCAAGCAACACATAATCATGCGATTGCTCGTACAGGTATCGCATGGCTATATCGACCGCTTCTATGCCGCCTGAACGGCCGGTAAAGATACTGTGCAGATATTCTTTTTGAAAAGGTAAGTTCTTCTGTGCAAGAAGGTTGGCCTTAAGCGATTCAGGAAAACTGTGTTCAGCATTGGGTAGTGGTTCTGGAAAGGCCAGCACAAGGGGGACCGGGCGAATTAGTTCGACTTGAGGAAGAGATTCCCTGATCGCAGTTACAGCCATTTTTATTACACGTTCGTGTTGTGCGCCATAATAATCCCCTTCATCAATTTCCATATCGACTGAGGCAAAAAATTCGTCTGGTACCAGGCTCATGGTTACCGGCTCATCGTTCTGTCCATAAAAATCCGAAACTGCATATCCGCTAATCCCGGCCCTAACTGCAGCCGCTGTCATCCCAACATTTGCTCCAACCGGTGTAACCATCCCCATGCCAGCAATATAGGCGACCTGTTTTTCATCCATCGATAGTCACCTTTGCACGAGTGTTCGGTAAGGGCACATTCAAATCGAAGAAGGCCAGTTCCAGAGCCGCCGCATGCCTTTGTCGTTGATTAGCTGTTTTTAGCTTGTCCCTGAGAAGTTTGGGCTCGATACTTCTTCCCATAAAATAACGTTGTCCGGCGATAAAATTGCGGCCATGATTTATCCAGATGTTTTTTATTTTTTCAACAGCTGGCCATGGCAAATTTTCGTCTTCATCGAGACTAACATCGTCATCGTCTGGATCATCGTTTGGATGATCAGGCAGGAATTCAGTATGACTGTTGATCAAATCGTATTGTTCAAGAACGATGCCGGTTATGTTAGTAAACGATTCCGCTGCCAGGCGGGAGTCAGCGGGAAACTCCATTTTTGAGATCAACCAGTTGACCGCATGGGGGTCGCCCAGCACCCCGGTGGCCTTTACGACTGCACGAGATTGATTGCCATCTTTACCCAGTTCCGCTATCCACTGCCTGCTCTGATCGATAGTTAATACTCTGAACGCAATATTGATCGCTTTCTGCTGATGAGGGTTTTCGTTAAAAACATAGGGCTTTAAGTTTTCTACCGCATTACGATTTCCCAATAAAATTCCGGACCAGTGCGACCAGAAACGAATATCAGGCTGTCTGGAATTCATAGCTGAATTGAGATACGGCATTAAATCCTGTCGACGAATTTCACCAATCAAACGTAGTGCTCGACTATAAAGTTTTTCGTGTTGCCTGCAATCGTCACGGTCGAGAATTCGTGCTAGCGCTTCTCCGGGATTTTGCCGACGCACACTACAGGCTGCGAGAGCCAGATACTTATGATTCAGGTCCTTACTCCCCAGTAATTTTTCTATCCAGCTCTGTATCAGTTTTTCCGGGAGCCATCCCAGCGCCGAGATTAATCCTTTTTCGGTTTCTGCGTTGGCCAGCCCCACCTCGATCACTGTCTGGATATTTTTCACGTCGTGACTGCGGAAGGCGAGAATAGCGGCGGTAAAAGTGTTACCGGATTCCTGTAATTCCAGTGCGTCGAGGCATATTGGCCAGCTCTGCTCAATTGAAATCATCAGGCCATCGAGTTGGGCATCGATACGATGTTCAAGTTCCTGGATATCTTCTCTAGCATAGTGCGGTTGCTCAACAGCTATGGAGCGTAATAACCACAAATACGACGCGTTATCTGCAAACTGTTCAAATATTTCAACGTAGGCCTTGATGAGGTTTTGTGGATGTGGAGTCGCTGTGCTCATGATAGGTCGGCAGGCAGTCAACCCATGATGTTTTTCTTATTATGGAATAAGGGATCACCCAGCCGACACACATTCTTACCTTCGAACTTTACATCGAAGGAATACATCATGAATTCGCATTCAGCGGTTATTGTGCCACTGACGATACCTTTTCTATTTCCGGGCTCATCACCGCTACTCTTGCTGTACTGAGCTCCTTTGACCATTGGCATTTTACCATCAGTCTGTACCGACTTAGCCCCCCCGCTAGTATCGGACGACTTGCCAATATTCGGGTAAGGTATCGGCACAACAGGTTTCCCGACTTTGGTCAAACAAACATCGGGAAAAACAATGCTCTTACCACCACTCCCTTTGTGGACAATCCCTCTCGAATTTGCAAATGTTGATTGAGCCATTACTATTTCCTTTCTGCTGCAATATTAAATCGGTCCTAATGCTTCAGGCTGACTGTTATTTCCTCAATTCTGAGTGCTTTTTTATCGCAAGGATAAGCAGCCCTCCAGCCCATACTTAGCTGTAACAAGTTTGGTTCGATATGTAATGTTTCCAGCTTAAATGATTCGCTATCGACACGATTGCCGACTTTGAATCCGGATGACAGCTGTAACCTGGGTAGATCAAATCTAAGTTCGCCATTGGGATGCATGCCAGAAATATAGACCGACTCCCCGCCCTGCATATATTCTGGATAAATTAAATCCGGATGTGCCATATTGAAAAAACGACTGTCGAAATCGTCAGGTAAATAAGGTGCGCGCTGTGTCTGCCACATTTGGTCATAGGTGCCGACATAATCCGCTCTTGGTTGCCAGGCAGGGGAACAGTAACCGAAACAGGCTGGTGGTGGCTCATTGGCGGGATCGCCGATCAACTGCGCAGGATCTTCCAGATTTGGTAAGGGCACGCCATTCATTTCCTTAACACTACGACCACCGGCATAGCCACAACCCACCGGATTACGTTCCTCGACGGACTCAACCCGACCCTTATTTATATACTGACCTCCAAATGCTCTTTCGTATACCAATGGCATTGTCTCGAATGGCACCGGATCGTTAACTCGGCCATCAACCCATTGGCGGTCTCCATACACTCTGACCATCTTGCTAACCCGTCCCACTGCCAGGCTGACATCGAGTTGCTTAACTATTTCCCTACCAGGAGCACAGGCCAGACCGGTCATCACGACATCAGTTGACGGCTTACCTATATGGTAATCAGAGGCCAGTTTCAGACTGGAGTTTTTCGGTTCGTCCCAGTAAACATCAGCTTCGACAGGTGGCATCTGTTCATCTAGCAAAGTCCACTGAGGCCCGATATTAAAACTCGACCTGACCATGACATATAAAGTATCGACACCCTGCTGATTTGGAAACAAAGCTATAGAAGCGGCGAATGGAGTTTTGTTATTTAGTTGAAGCATAGCTGAGCAGCGCCATCCATGTTCAATTGACCTGAACCGAACCACCGAGAATTCGATTAACACCAGTGGAGCGATTAAGAATATATTTCCCCCTGATTAAAATCTTACCCGCTTTGGTCAGTGTAATACTGGCTTCGCCGCATTTTAATACCACTTCTTCACGACCTTCCAGAACCACCCTGTTACCATCTATTGTGGCGTTTATATCTGCATCTTGATTAATGCATTTGGTCTCACTGGTGGATTGTTGATCGATTTCATCCGAAGCTTTTTCTACTTGAAAACCGTCAATCAGACTCTGTAATGGGCTGTGGATTAACCCAATAATAAGTGGGCTTCTCAAATCTCCCCGGGTAAATAGTAGTGCTACCTGGCGGCCGGTATGATCCGTGTTTACAGGCATTGTTGACATTGCAGGAATCGCATCGTCTGCCAGGTTTTGCGGAAAATTGACCAGAGGCTCACCGGCGTCGGATAATCCTTCTAATTGACCAACAACCACCTCTCCCGCTGCGAGTTCTGTCACCGGTTGGAGGACAGGTTTATCGACTAGTTTGTCTTCGGGAAAATTCATAAATATTTAATTCGTAGAAACCTTACTACCTTTAATCACTACGCTACTGGATGCCTTTACATTGATCTTTCCCGCGCCCTGAAGTGATATATTTTTTCCTTTAATTGTTATGTCTCCATTACTTTTCATGGTGATCGATGCCGAGCCGGATTTAAGTACTATCTGATCACCCGCCTCTATATAAATTTTCTTACCGATACTCTCAGTTAGATTATCACCAATATTAATCGACATATTCTTGCCGATAGATTCGGTATGATCGTCCCCTACATTCAGGGTTTTATCCTTTGCTATGGATTCGCTGTGATTGCTGCCCACATCGATCGATTTATTCTTGCCAATCGATTCAGTTTGATTCTCGCCAACACTCTTATCGCGGTTCTTACCAATTGAAGTAGATTCGTTATTCCCGATTGTCTTTGTTCGATCAACATCGACTACCAGCGTTTCGTTATTTTCGACCTGGATATCGAGATTCTTCTCGGCGTGGAGGTATATTTGTTCGGCATCTTTATTATCATCGAACCTGAGTTCATTAAAGTGACTGGTAGTACCGCTCTTAGATGAGCGGGTTTTAATCCCGCTTTGGGTCTTGGAAGTAAAAGGAGGCTTGTTATCGCCGTTATATACCGAACCGGTGACAATGGGCCGATCGGGATCGCCGTCGAAAAAATTGACCACGACTTCCATACCGATACGCGGGATGAACGATGTACCCCATCCAGCGCCGGCCCAGGGCTGCATGACACGAATGAAGCAGCTACTGGTTTCGTCATTTCTACCCTCCCGGTCCCAGTGAAACTGAACCTTAATTCGACCATATTCGTCGATATAAATCTCCTCACCCACCGGCCCGACTACAGTTGCGGATTGAGGGCCCTGTATCAAGGGCTTCTGCCGAGTTAAAGGCGGTCGAAAGTGTACGTTGTCGGAAATACAGGCAAAGTCATTGCTGTATTCTGAGGCGCTAGCATTGCCCGCCAGATAACTATCGTCTGATGCCTTATGCTTTATTCGGGTAATAATATAGCTTCCCTGTTCCTGCTTAGCTGCGTGCTTCTTGAGGTTGAATTTACCACCGGCATAAAAACTACTACAGTCGCTGGAGCCTTCGATAGTATCCATCGGTGCCTCTTCGGCCTCGATACGCTTTTTAGTTAAATCGCCAAGTCCAGAGAAATCATAATAGGGGCCATACTCATAATGTTCGTAATTTTTTATATTGAAATATTTACTGGTCGAAGCAGTAGTTTTCAGTTGAGACTTGGTTGGAAATACAAAATCATAATCATTCAGAGACCACCTGCCTTTATGATATTTATAAAGATGCTGCCACCGGTTAACCTGCGTATTCGGCTGATTGCCCTTGGAATAATCCAGGTCGGTTTCCTTGCATGCTTCATAAGCATTTCGAGAGTCAACGATATGTAATACATGCTTATCTTTCGAGTGCACGAAAAAATAAGCAATTCCATCTTCTTCGAGTAATCGTGAAACAAAATCAAAATCGCTCTCTTTATATTGCACACAATATTCGCGTTCCGACGTGCAAGCTGCCGCCTTATAATCGTAATCTTTGAAACCAGCATCCTGGAACAGCCGTTCCACTATCTCTTTGGTCGACTTATTTTGAAAAATACGGTGATTACTGGTCTTCGATAAAAACCATAACCAGGGAACCATGGTCAACTGATAAACACGGAGGTTATCGGCCTTTACTTCACCATAAATAAATTGACTAATATAGCCATTGAAAGTTGTCATCTGATCATCATGGACGGTCAGGTTAACCCGTTTGCCAATTAACTGATCAGGTGATAAAGCATGATTTTTAGACAGGACGTCTATCTTGAATTCGAATAGATTAGATATTGACTCCATCCCTTTAAAACCTGTAAGCAACAGTTCGTCTTTCCCTAGCGGTGAGGAAATAGACAATAGTCGGTTATCTTGAGTGAGCGCCATTAGAACATTCCTTTAAGCACTTCTTCCGTTTACTCCTGCCGAATGATGATGCAACAACCGCTACGCCGGGGCCAGGCCCCGACCAGGTTTGTCGAACTGATTAAATATTCAGATCATTCGTCATTATGAAAGAATTTATTCAGGGTCAAATTGACCCGGGCTTTTTATAACGGCTTCGCGGTCTCTAAGTCGTAACCTACACGTTGCGGGTTACCCGACTTATTAGTCTTGTCAAAATCGCTGTAATTAATCATGATTTTGGCATAACTTAAAGTGATTTGCTCTAATGGCTCGCTTTCAGAATCGGCAGAAAGGGAGTAGCCACTGACTAGGCAATCTTCCAGCGTATAATCCATATATTCCTGTACTTTGTCAGCACCTGTTCGCACAAACTTAACCACAACCTTTTTACCTGCACTACCAGTCACCGCTTCTTTAAAGATCGCGGTGACAGAGTTGTCGGCTACCTTAGTCAGATTGATTTCGCTTAAACTGGGGCGGGTTGATTCCCGATTAGAGAGGTTTCCAGCTTCCATCGAGATGCCTCGACCGATACCAAACTGAACTGATTGTACTGCGATGTGATCTTTATAACCTTCAGCGGTTACGTTGCCCTTGATACCCTGGTATTCTAAGTAGATAGCCATTTACACTTCCTTATTTTGTGAATGTTGTTGGATAATAGTCGATTATTTATATTGAAACAATGTTAATAATCGATCCGTTTTTTAGGGTCAGCATACCATCTATTGAAAGCTATACTGAGCGTCTAAAACTATTTTATAGTCGTCCTCGGGGACTTCTATACTGGGTAAACTAAAGTCTTCTTCTAACTGAAATGCGAATTGTAAATTACTACGCAAATTACTTTTATAGGAAAATTTAAATCCGAATCCGGCACCGTATAATTGTGCCGTGGAAGCTTTATCTCCAGCGACCAGGGACAAGGCTTCACCCCATGCCGCATCCAGAAAAAGAAATGGTTGAATTATATTCTGCCAGTTACTGTCGCCTTTCGTAATGCCCAGGAAGTCCGGCGCATCGAATACCCAGTCTACTCCGCTATAAAAAGCATTATCGGCTGAGAACTGGTTTACGGCGTAGGCTCTCACCCTGGTGGGACCGGCTAATGATTGTTGATTGATCGAGGCCAATGGGGAATCCGTAAATTGCAACGCGGCACGATAAATTATGCGAGTGCTCGATTGAAAATACGGCAACCGCCAAAATGTTAGCAAGCTGTAGTCGAGGCCAATAAATGAATATTTTACATCTTGCCCTATATCCGCACCCTGCTTGAAATCACCGGAGACCAATTTTACCTTTCCCTGATGTAATATTTCGCTATCCTCATTTAGCACGTCGTAGCGAAAAGCTAGCTCTACATTCTCTACAATGTCGTCCAGACCGATATCCCCGGTATCGGTAAATGCCCCGACACGTAACTGCGACTCAATTTCTTCATAAATCAGGTCGGCATAGTAACTACTCGTCCGGCTACGTTTAAAAACATAGGTTGTTGCAATATCCGACTGCAACGTTTTACCAAACAGGTCGAGGTTGTTTATTGAACTCGAAGTTCCCTGCCCCAGATTAAAGTCGTTAGTAGAATACCCAACCGCAATACTAAAGCGCGGGCTTAAAAGTCGGGTCGAATAGCGAATTTGCCCGTAGGTCGCGTTATCGGGATTAAAAGTGAACAACGCTGCCATTTGAAGTTGGTCGGCATTTCCTGATGGATTCTGCCAGAAGAACTCACCGTATAATCGATTTTCGCCGGTTTGTTCGGAGCCATGGTTATCCAGCCGAACATTTGAGGCATAGGCATGTTCAGAGATGACATTCAAATTTAATTTAGTATCGCCAACCTGTGATCCAGGCTCGAAAATCCCCGACACGCCAATACCCGGGTAATCATTGATAAAATACAGCTTCTCTTCTATAGCCGAACTGGTAACCGGTTTGGTCAGAATATCATCGAAGGCAGAGCTCAAATAATCGCCGTCGTAGAGCAGATTATTATTTACCGACACTTCCCCCAGGGTTCCTAATAACAAGGTTAGAGTCACTACCCCGTCACGTACCTGCTGCTGTGGAATATAAGCTTTAGCCAATATGAACCCACGTTTCCGATAAAACTGTGTAATACGGTCTGCAACGGACTCAATTTGACCGAGCGTAACACCCCGTTTTGAGCGTTGATCACGAACTAACCAAATTAGCTTCTGAACATCAACTTCAGTGACATGCCGGTCGGCAGTCTCCTCTTCAATATCGCCTAATAAGGCGGATATTTCTTCAAGCTCCTGCTCGGTGAATCCTGACTCAAGTATTTTATATTCGTCCATTAAATCGAAGCGGATTGCTTCGATTAATTTATCTACATCCTGCTTTGATATCCCTAGTTCCGGAAATTCAACAATCCCTTCCAGTTTAAATTTCGAAATATTTAAACGTGGTCCAGCCTCTGGATCAGGATCACGGTCCCGTACACCAGGAATATCCAGATCCTTAAGCAGAGACTTACGCTCAAGTTCAGGCATTTCAGTAATTTCAGGCATTTCGAAGAAGCCTGCCCAGCTAGTCGTCGACAGGCAGAGACCACTAAGAAATACGCTATAAATAACCTTTGTTCTAATCAACTAATTTTATTTCCCTTCTTCCAGTTCATCGTCGTATCTTTGATCTCGGGGCATCAGAATCGCAATATCTTCGTTACTGTAATTGCGCAAATCTGTAAAAATAGCCGGATCTATTTCGGCCAGCGATTCGATTTCGATCTGGCTCTCACCCGCCTCAATACTTACCGTGTTCAAATTACCTAATTGAATACCCTGGGGATCATAAAAAAATGGTCCTGGACTAAATAAAGGGTCATAAATGGTAGCTGAGGTGACAGTCAGGCTACCAGGCACAGAGAGTGTCAAAGGCCTGGCAAAGGTGCCGAATGTTCCCGTAATTGTGGTAAATTCTGCGTTGGCTGCAGTGATATCGGGGTCATCCATATCAGCCAGGCCTATACCTAGAAAGCTTCCCAGCGTAAACATGTCTATATCGCCAGCCGCTACAACACTACCTGGATGGAAATTAAAATCACTAGTGCTGCTGGAGATTAAATTGATATTGCCCCCGCTAAACGCATTTTGTAGCACAACTATCTCGACGTCACCAGTCTGTGTAATCTGCACATCACCGCCTCCTGTATTAACAATATTTATGCTTGAAACCTGAGTTTCTATTTCATCAGTACTTCCAATCCCTGTATCGGAGATAATCTGTAAGAGTGAGGCGATCACGTTCATACTGGCCCCGTTACCGTCAATTATCGCGCCACTAGTTGTAAAGTTTGCTGTTCCGCTAACGTTGATGTTATTTATTGTCAAATCACCAGTAGAATCGACCAGGGTCAGGTCAGCAGCGCCGGAAACCGTTAGATTATTAAAATTATTAGCCAGGTTTGTTAATGTAATGTTCTGAGAGACTGCAGAGCCGTTGATGGCAGATAACGTGGTTGTGCTAGCAATGTCAATAGCGCCAGTTTGTGTTATTGCGCCACCCGAGATGATATCAAGATTATTACTTTGCTGAAGAATTTGAACATTAGTAGCCAGGGTGTTAGTAACGGCGAGGTTGGCTAAACTTCCTGATGTATCGTCAAAGCTAATCAATCCACCCAACTGATTAGACAGGTCGTCAATAGTAATACTGTTGCCACCAGTCGTGGTAAAGCTCGATGTCCCAGTAACATTTAACGATCCCGCAGTAACTATATCACCGTCTGCCGTAACATTAAGGTTACCTGTAATAGCGGTACTCTGAAGGCCTGTTCCGCTGCTATTCACAAGCGTTACATTTTGGCCATTTAAAATATTGACTGTTGCTAAATCATTAGTAGCAGAATCCAAAATCACATTCCCAGCAGCCACATCGAAATTAGCTATGCCGCCTACAATAACTGCGCTGTTTTCGTTATCAGTAACATCCCCGGCCAGGGCTGTAGTTATAGTTAGATACCCAGTGATATTCGAATCAGCATTACTAACACCCGAGGTCGCATCGGTAGTACCGATATTGATACCGTTAATATCGTTAATCGTGGCAGTACCGGCATTCAGGATGACAATATCCTTAAAATCATTTGTCGGGATATCCAGCGATACATTGTTTGTACCCGCATCAAACGAAGCAACACCACCCACAATCAGAGATCCCGAGTTGGTAATTTGACCACTATCGACTACTACGTCCAAATGCCTCAAAACATTAATAGCGCTTAAATCTAATGTCGAAGTATTCCTCACTGACACATCCTGCAATATGCCCGAATTTGCCCCAAACGATACTCCGCCCTGAAAATCATTGGCAAAACCACTTAAATCAATCGATTGCCCTCCGTCAACACTAAACGTAGCAAGACCTGTTACATTCAAAGTATCACTTTGAGTAATATCTCCGCCACCAAGCGCAACAACGTTTACTGTGCCTGTAATTGATGAAGCACCAAGAACGATGCTATCAGCATCCCACAAATTCACATTCGAGGCGTCGAGAGTCACTGTTGAAAAATTATTGCCCGTGCTCGCTAAAATTATATCTCCACCATTCGCCGTAAAAGCTGAGTCACCGGAAGTGACCGAAAGATTTCCGACCTGTGTAATGTTTCCATTACCGTTAGCTGTGACAGCTAGTCCCCCAAGTGCGGTCGAGGTATTTAACTGGATATCATTGATATCCAAAAGGGTGACGTTAGTCGCTGTAAACGAAACGCCTGAGAGATCATTATTGCTGCTGTCTAAAATGATATTATTGCCGGTTGCGGTCAATGTGGTGGTTCCGATAACCGCTATTCCGTCACTACTCTGACTAATATTGCCGCCGCTGGCAGTGATGTCTAGCGTGCCACCAATGTCCATTCCGCCTAAAGCTACGGCATCAGTCATGGTGATAAAAGCGTTGCTAGACCCAGTATCCACCGAAGTGTTTGAAAACCCATCATAGTTAA
>Ga0224506_10002389_pt1 | contig 12784 bp, 13 predicted proteins | sample SF_Jan12_sed_USG_2_FD_169108 | JGI IMG/M metagenome (GOLD analysis project Ga0224506, IMG submission 169108) | Sediment microbial communities from San Francisco Bay, California, United States - SF_Jan12_sed_USGS_8_1 | ecosystem: Environmental > Aquatic > Marine > Sediment | place: USA...
GTCGCCGTACTCAGCGGTGTCGGACACCGAGAAACGCATGTACGACAGGCCGCCTTCATAGAGAAGATCGACAATCAGCTTGAGTTCGTGGAGTGTCTCGAAGTAGGCCGATTCAGGCTGGTAGCCGGCCTCGACGAGTGTCTCGAATGAGGCTTTGATCAATGAGGAGACTCCACCGCAGAGGATCACTTGTTCCCCGAAGAGGTCTGTTTCGGTCTCTTCTTTGAATGTGGTTTCGAGAATCCCGGCTCGGCCGCCACCGATGCCCCAGGCGTAGGAAAGCCCGAGATCGTGGGCGGAACCGGTGTGATCCTGGTGTACTGCCAGTAGGCACGGAACTCCCGAACCCTCGGTGTAGGTGCGACGGACGAGATGCCCCGGACCCTTCGGCGCCACCATGGCAACATCTACATGCTCCGGCGGGGCAATCGCCTCGAAATGAATATTGAACCCGTGGGCAAAGAACAGGGCGTCGCCCTCTTCGAGGTAGGGCTCGATCTCATGCTCATAGAGTCCCGCCATTGTCTGGTCGGGTGTGAGCATCATGATCAGATTGGCCTCGCGGGCCGCTTCAGATGGGGTGGCGACCCGCAGGCCGGCTTCTTCCGCCTCGGCCCGCCGTGCAGATCGATCACGGAGCCCGACAACCACATCCACGCCCGATTCCTGGAGATTCAGTGCGTGGGCGTGCCCCTGACTGCCATACCCGATCACCGCAACCTTGCGGGCCTTGATGATCGATGGATCGGCGTCTTCGTTGTAGTAGATGGTGGCCATTGTCTTCCTTGCTCCTAGGTCGCTCGCAACTTACGGTTCTTTTGATCCCGGGCCAAAGCGACGCGACCAGATTTGATGAGATCGGTGATGCCGTATGGGCGGACGAGTTCCACAAAGTCGTTTACCTTGTCGGGAGATCCCGCCACCAGGAAGAGGATTGTGGAGACCCCGACATCGACTGCGGTAGCGTCGAAGAGAGTCGCCATCTCCAGCACGTCGCTGCGCTTGCTGCCTTCGGTCGATACTCGAACCAGTGCAATCTCGCGTTCGACGGCGCTCTGCGGGTCGAGTTCGGTGATCTTCACGACGTTGACGAGTTTGTGGAGTTGCTTCTTGACCTGCTCGAGTTCGGGAGCATCTACGACGATGGTCATCCCCGAGATCCGCTCGTCGGCGGTCGGGCCGACCGCCAGGGAGTGGATGTTGAATCCGCGTCGGGCCAGGAGTGATGACACCCTGGCCAGCACACCGGCTTTGTTCTCAACGAGAACTGACAGGGTGTGTTTCATGATGTCTCCGACTCCTGATCGATCCGTTCGGTGGCCGGCGCTGATGTCTTCACGTCAGGTCCTCCAATCCCAGGATTATCTGATCGTTGGATCCTCCTGCCGGGACCATCGGGAAGACCATCTCTTCAGGGTCGACGACAAACTCGATGAGGACCGGACGGTCGTTTATCGAGAGCGCCTTCTCAATCGCCGGTCCGACTTCCTCCGGTGTCTCGACGCGGATGCCAACACAGCCCATGGCCTCCGCCAGCATCGGGTAATTCACCGAGTCACGGCCGAGCACGCTACCTGAATAGCGCTTGCCGTAGAACAGCGTCTGCCATTGGCGCACCATGCCGTGGACACCGTTGTTGAGGAGGGCAATCTTGATGGGGAAGCCTTCCTCGGAGGCCGTAGCCAGCTCCTGGTGGGTCATCTGGAACGAGCCATCACCGTCGATGAGGAAGATGGTGCGGTCGGGTTGGCCGGCTTTGGCGCCGATGGCGGCAGGAACTCCGAATCCCATCGTGCCGAGACCGCCAGAGTTGATCCATTCACGCGGCTTCGAGAACTTCCAATGCAGGGCGGTCCACATCTGATGCTGACCGACTCCGGAGACGACGATGGCGTCGCCGCCCGTGCGTTTGTATAGCTCTTCGATAACGAACTGTGGCTTCAGCGGTCCGTCGGGCTGCTGGTCGAAGTGAACCGGGTGATCGGTTCGCCAGCGGGTGACCTTTTCCAGCCACTCAGTGCGATCCGGAGCCGGGCGGTCGCCCCAGGTTGCCAGCATTTGCTCGATGACACGTCCGACATCACCAACGATCGGAATCTCCGGCTGGCGAACCTTGCCGATCTCGGCCGGGTCCACGTCGACATGTATGACGCTGGCATGCGGTGCGAAGAAATCCGGATTGCCGGTCACGCGATCGTCGAAACGAACCCCGAGACCGATCAGCAGATCCGCCTTCTGGATGGCGGTAGTTGCTGCAAACGTGCCGTGCATACCGGGCATTCCCAGGAACAACTCATGGTCGCCGGGGAAACCACCGAGACCCATCAGTGTCGTGACGACAGGGGCATTGATCTGCTCGGCGAGCTTGCGAAGATTGTCGGCTGCGCCTGCTTTGATGATTCCCCCACCTGCATAGACCACCGGCCGTTGTGAGGTGCCGATCAGGTCGATCGCCTCCTGGATGCGACGCGGGTGGCCGTCAACAGTCGGCTTGTACCCGGGAAGGTCCAACTTTGCGGGTTCATGCCACTCGAGGTGGGCGTTGAGGATGTCCTTGGGAAGGTCAACGAGCACCGGACCGGGGCGACCCGTGGCGGCGATGTGGAACGCCTCATGGATGACATCGGGAATATCGTTGGGATCTGTCACGAAATAGTTGTGCTTGGTGGCATTCATCGTGATGCCGGTGGTGTACGCCTCCTGGAAGGCATCGTTGCCAACCGAGGTAGTAGCCACCTGACCGGTGATGGCAACAATGGGTATCGAATCGATCAGTGCGTTGGCCAGAGGGGTGACCAGGTTGGTCGCGGCCGGGCCGGACGTGACTATGCAGACGCCGACCCGCCCTGTTGCCCACGCGTAACCCTCGGCCATGTGGCCGGCACCCTGTTCATGCCGGGCCAGCACGTGACGGATTGAACTATCGAACAAAGGATCGTAGGCGGGGAGGATTGCTCCACCGGGCACGCCAAAGACGATTTCTACGCCTTCGCGTTCGAGCGCCTTGATGACCGCCTGTGCTCCGCTGATCGTGCTCATCGTGTTTTCCTTCGATCGGGATAGAAAAAACCCTCCGGATGGGAGGGCATCGGAGGGCACACACGTCCTGGTTGTGACGTATGTGCCTATTGAAGTACGAGAATGTCGGTTGCGAACATGTGGAGCGGCAGTATGCGGCAATCGCCGGCCGATGTCAATCTCTTCGAGCACGGCGGCGCCTGGGCTGTGCTTACATCCGGGCAGAATGGATTCAACTGCCGACGAACTGCGAACGAGAAGAGCCGAACTGGCTGGTGAACTTGCTTCATTGACGGCCCCTCCGGAGGCCGGTGCCAATGTGTCTTTTGGTAAACGGGTTGGGGATGGAACAACCGAAGCCGTCGAACGGATCAGCACCACTGCCACCGCCCGCTCTATTGCTCGTTCCATTGCCGACATAGATCGCGCCCTCGAAAAGGTCGACGAAGGGACCTACGGCAAGTGTGACGGCTGCGGTGGAGTGATTCCGGTTGAGCGCTTGGAAGCGATGCCGGCTTCGGCGCGTTGCGTTGTCTGCAGTGCTCAGAAACGTGAGCGCTGATCGGATGGCGTCCCAACACGGCCGGGCGAACGCTCCACGGTGCGGGCAGATCGATCCGGGATTTGTACTCTTATGGCCGTGAAAGCTTCGAACGCGCTCGCCAATCTTCTCGAACCAGCTCTCGAGGCGACTCGCCGCGTCCTGCGCGATCTCGAACCCGAAGAGATTCCCGCCGCTTTGCTCAAGGTAGCGCGAGCCTCCGGCAGGCGACTCCCGCCTCCCTACGCCAGAAGTCTCGTCGCCGAGCTAGACGGGAACGACTGGCTGCGTGACAAGGCAACGGATGCGATGGTCGACGCCGATCCGGATTCCGACGATTCCCGTCTGGCTGCTGCCGGACTCTTCCTACACCGTCCGGAGGACTGGGAAGCACGCCTCGCCGCATTGCTCGCCGATCACGAGGAAGTTGAGGCCGGGTCTGAAGTAGCCGCCCTACAACAAACTGTTGCGCGGATGAAGGCTGCCGCCGAAGCGGCCAAGGAGAAGGAACGCAAGGCGCGAACTGCGCTCGTCGATGCCCGGACCCAGGCTGAGAAGAAGATCAAGGAGGCCAGGGCCGCTGCTGAAGCTGCCAGATCTGCGGCGGCCGAGCCGTCCGCGGATCTCGCGAAGGCGCGGCAGGATTCGGCTGCTCAGATCGACCGGATCAAGGCAGATCTCATCGAAGCGGACGGGCGCATCGATTCGCTCAAATCCATGCTGCTCAAGGCAAGGCGGATGGAAAGGGGAGGCGTCGACGATCCCGGGCCCAGCGTTTGGCGCACCGGAGACCCTCTCGACATGGCGAAGATGCTCGACAACCTCATGGTGGCGATGCGGCCCTCCTCTACCGATGCCGGTTTCGCCGGTGAGTCGGCCGCCGCGCTGGAAGTGCCGGACGGCATCCGGCCGGATCAGGCAGATGCGATTCGATGGATGCTGCACCAGGAGCGGCCCGTCACGCTGGTTGTCGATGGCTACAACGTGTCGTTCCAACTCGATGAGAGCAGGTTTTCGACGCCCGAGCTTCGCGATCAGGTGAGGGAGGGTTTGACTCGCCTTCGGCGCCTAGCGAAAGGGCCGCTACCGGTGGTCCTCGTATTCGATTCGAGTGCGGAAGAGGCAACCTTCCCGGGACCCATTGAAACGCGTTTTGTGCGGAGTGCCGATGACGAGATCGTTCGACTCGCCGCCGGACTACCCGGCGACGTCATCGTGGTATCGACGGATCGAGAGGTGCGAGAACGAGCCGAACTCAACGGTGCGATCGCCCTGTGGAGTGATGCGCTCGTCGCCTGGATGCGGAACCGTTGACATGAACTTGGCCACCGAACTCGAGTTCGCCCTCGGGCTAGCCGACCTCGCGGACGACGTGACCACGGCCAGCTTCCGAGCACACGATCTGGTCGTCGAGGCAAAGCCGGACATGACGCCGGTATCTGAGGCCGACTTGAAGGTCGAGGAAACCTTGCGCGATCGAATCATCGCGACGCGCCCGCATCACCGGGTCCTTGGTGAGGAATCCGGAGTCTCTGGTTCCGGCGAATGGACCTGGGTCATTGACCCGATAGATGCAACCATGAACTACGTGCGCGGAATCCCGGTGTTCGCGACTCTGATTGCGTTGACGCGAGCAGGACGAGCCGAAGTCGGTGTCGTATCGGCGCCCGGACTCGGGCGACGTTGGTGGGCTGCCAGAGAACAAGGCGCTTTTGCCAATGGAGAGGCGGTCCGCGTGTCCAGTGTCACCCGCCTCGAAGATGCCCAACTATCGATTAGTAGCCTGCTCGACTTCGATGATCACGGATTCGGTGAAGCCGGTCACGCGCTCTCACAGCGCTGCTGGCGTACGAGAGGTTTCGGCGATTTCTGGTCGCACATGCTGGTGGCCGAGGGGGCCGTGGATGTCGCCGCAGAACCCATCGTTGCACCTTGGGATTTGGCGGCGCTGCAAATCATCGTGGAAGAGGCCGGCGGTCGTTTCACCGACTTCCGCGGTCGCAACACCTACGACGGCGGCAACGCCATTTCGAGCAACGGTCTGGTGCACGACGAAACGCTGGAGTTGCTGGACCCCGGCGCCTAAGCAGGCTTCGGACGACTCGCGACCCGCGACTCGCGACTCGTTTTTCTGTCACACCCTCCTTGTACCTTGAAGAAGGAATGAAGAACAGGAGGCGAAAGCATGCGAATCGATTGTGATGTCTGTGCGATGCGCAACACAGATGCTTGCACGGATTGTGTTGTCACCTTCCTGCTCGCAGCCGGGCCGGTGGAACTCGATAGCGAGGAGACCGAGGCGTTGGGCAACCTGGCCGAGGTGGGGCTGGTTCCCCGGCTCCGGCTCATTCCACGCCAAGAAGAACCGACGGTGGCGAGCGGTTGACGTCGACGTCGTAGCCTGGGGATGTGGAAGAGCTCCTCGGGCGAATAACGGAAGCGGCAACGGCGCTCGGTCTTGATGGTTTTGGCGTCGCATCGGCCGATCCCTTCGAGGCGACCGGGCGGGCGTTGCACGAACGGAAGGCCGCTGGTTTGTCGGGCCGCCTGGGCTTCACGTATCGCGACCCTGATACCGCCGTGAATGTCCGCCGCTCGTTTCCCTGGGCGCGTTCGCTACTAGTCGGAGCGATGTCCTACCTGCCGCAGGCGGGTTCGCCGGGGTCTCCCGAGTTGGGAAGCGGCCGGGTCGCCAGGTTCGCTACCGAGGACCACTACGTCCCCCTTCGGAAAGGTTTGGGGGTGGTCGCGGGATTGCTCGCGAGCGCGGGGTTCCAGGCAGAGGTTTTGGTTGATGACGGCCGCCTGGTCGATCGGGCGGCGGCCGTGCGCGCCGGTGTCGGCTGGTGGGGAAAGAACACGATGGTGATCTCACCCAAACACGGTCCGTGGTTGCTGCTCGGTTCGGTCGTCACCGATGCCGAGTTTCCGCGCCACGAAACGATGCGACGCGATTGTGGGAAGTGCGTCGCCTGCCTTCCGGCCTGCCCGACCGGAGCGTTGATTGAACCAGGAGTGCTCGATGCGACCCGGTGTATCGCCTACTGGGCACAAACGGTCGGTGTCATTCCGCGTTCGCTCCGTGAAGCGTGGGGAGATCGGATTTACGGCTGCGACGACTGTTTGGAGGCGTGCCCGCCCGGGCACTCGCAAATGACGGCGAAGCCGCAACGTGGACGAGTAGACCTGGTCGAGTTGTTGGGTGCCACCGATGAGATGCTTCTGGATCTGGCCCAGCATTGGTTCGTGCCGAGGCGCGACGCCGATTACATACGGCGGAATGCTCTTGTTGCGCTCGGCAATGCAGGCGATGCCGGCCACATCCCGCTGGTGAGTCGGTACCTGCAGCACAGACGAGCAACGTTGCGTTGTCACGCAGCCTGGGCGCTCGGCCGGTTGGGAGTGGCCGCTCGCGGTGCGCTGGTCGAAAGGCAAGCGGCCGAACACGATCCTTCTGTTCTGGAAGAAATCGAACATGCCCTCGCCAATCTCGAACGCACTTCTATTTGAACTCGGTCGATGTTCGCGGTCCGCGGCAGGGCGGCGTACCATGCCGGTATGGCGAACAAGATCCACTCTCAGGATGTAACGGAGGGGCCGGCCAAGGCAGGGGCCCGGGCGATGCTGCGGGCCGTTGGTCTCGGGGAGGACGACTTCTCGAAAGTCCAGGTCGGGCTCGTCTCGGCCGGCAACGAAGTAACCCCGTGCAATCTCTCCGGCCCCCGACTGGCGGCCAAGGCCAAGGAAGGTGTGCGGGAGGCGGGAGGGGTTGGTCTGACGTTTGCCACGATCGCAGTGTCCGATGGGATCTCGATGGGGCATGAGGGAATGCGGGCGTCGCTGGTCAGCCGGGAAGTGATCGCCGATTCGGTTGAACTCGTAATGCACGCCGAGCGCTTCGACGGGATGGTCACGATCGCCGGTTGTGACAAGTCGCTACCGGGCATGTTGATGGCGGCGGCCCGCACCAACCTTCCGAGCGTTTTCCTCTACGGCGGTTCGAGTCTTCCCGGTCGTTGGCGTGGGAGGGATATCTCGATCGTCGACGTTTTCGAGGGGATCGGGGCGTTCACCGAAGGAACGATCACGAAGGAGGAGTTGCTCGGGATCGAGCAATCCGCCTGCCCCGGTGAGGGATCGTGCGCCGGCATGTTTACCGCCAACACGATGGCCTCGGTTGGTGAGGCGATCGGCATGTCCCTGCCGGGGAGTGCGACAGTTCCGGCCGCCGACCCCAGACTCGAGGAATACGCTGTGCAATCAGGCACGGCTGTGATGCGGTTGCTCGCAGACAATCTGCGGCCCCGTCAGATCATGACGAGACCCGCATTCGAGAACGCGATCACAACTGTGATGGCGTTGGGAGGCTCCACGAACGCGGTACTTCACCTGCTGGCGATTGCCTATGAGGCCGGAGTTACGCTGACGATGGAGGATTTCGACATCATCAGCCGCAGGACTCCACACATCGGAGACCTCAAACCCTTCGGTGCCTATCACATGGTCGACCTCGATCGTATCGGAGGAGTACCGGTTGTGATGCGAGCCTTGCTGGATGAGGGTCTGCTCCACGGCGATGTGCCGACCGTCACGGGTAAGACCATCGCCGAGAATCTCGTCGGAGTGGCCTTTCCGAGCGATCAAGACGTCATCAGGAAGACTTCCGCCCCGCTGGCTGCCGAGGGCGGAATAGCTGTATTACGCGGCTCGCTCGCCGAGGAAGGCGCCGTCGTGAAGATTGCCGGAGTCGAACTGGATACTTTCGAAGGAACTGCCAGGGTCTTCGACGATGAGCAGGGAGCCCTTGAGGCACTCTTCCGTCATGATCTCCATCCGGGCGACGTGGTCGTAATCCGTTACGAGGGTCCCAAGGGTGGACCGGGTATGCGAGAAATGTTGCAGATCACCGCGGCGATCAAGGGAGCAGGCCTTGGAAAGGAAGTATTGCTGATCACGGACGGTCGGTTCTCCGGTGGCACGACGGGCCTGTGCATCGGACATGTAGCTCCCGAAGCCGCGAACGGTGGGCAGATTGCTCTGATCGAAGAGGGCGACCGGATACGGGTCGATTTGCCTGCGCGCCGTCTGGATCTGCTGGTCGATGAGTCGGTTCTTGTTACCCGTCGAGCCGGATGGAAAACACCCGAACCGCGTTATCCGACCGGTGCGCTCGCCAAATACGCTCGCCTGGTTGGTTCCGCCGAAGGTGGCGCCGTCACGGCCTGATGGTCGGATCATCCAGGAGGATCGCGGTAGCCTGCATTCGAAATGTCTGACGCCATAACTTGCCCCGCCTGCCGCGCTGCCAATCCGGCCGGATCCGAATGGTGTGGACAGTGCTTTGCCGGCTTCGGCACCACCTCATCACCTGCGTTGCCGGCAGATCCACCAGTGGCTCTGTCAACTCAACCGGAAGCGGGCCCGGTCGTTCTCAGCGGCCCCCCGGAGCGATCGAGAGGCCCATCCGGGCCGCCGGCGCCCCCCATTCGGTCTGATGGTGGACGCCCCGCCGTCGCCATGCCACCGCCGGGATCGCCGGAAGGTGACAGCACCGAAGGTTGGACCTGCGCATCCTGTGGAACCGGCAATCCGGTCTCTCTCGATGTCTGCCGGGCCTGCGACACGTCGATATACGAAACGTTCGGCGCGGCTGATGAGGAAGGCCCGGAAGTTGAACCGTCCAGAGCCGCGATTTGGGGAATCATCCCGGGAGTGGGTCACTTCAAGGTTGGTCAAACGGTCCTCGGCCTGGCGGTGGCCGGACTGGTCTTCTCGGCGCTGCTCTTCGGGGTCTTGATGATCGGTGGAAATCGCCGGCCGGTGGGATTCGTCCTTCTGGCCATTTGTGTTTTGGCCTGGGCGATTTCGGTATACGATGTCACCCGTTTTGCGGCCCATAATGAGGATGCAGTGCTGTTGCGCCCGCGGGTTGTGACCTCGGTGATGGGGCTGGTGTTCGCAGTGGTGATTGTCGCGGCGGTGTCGATAACCGGTGAGGTCCCGACTCCATGAACGGCGTGTATGGCATCAGTCTGGTACTCGGCCTTCTCTTGCTGATCACCTGGATCCTGGTTGGAGGTATCTCCGAAGCCAACGACGGCCGACCCCGACATCCGGACGACCGATTCGGCGCGACCGGGCGGGCGGTAGTTGGAGCCCTGACGGCGTTTGGAATCGGTGGCCTGTCCGCCTCATTCGGCGGCTGGTCGACCAATCTCGCCCTGGCTGCATCAGTCGTCGCGGCGATCGTGTTCGGCATCTATGCCTATCGATTCGATCCCGGCGAAGAACCGGATTCTGACTGAATGCTCTTTGTGGCCGACGTCCACGGGGCATTCGATGAACTTGCCCGGCTGGTAGCTACCGGTGAACCCGTGGTCATTCTCGGCGATCTTCTCAACTTCGTGGACTACCGCACCGGCGATGGCATCGCCTCTGATGTGTTCGGTGCTGAGTTCGCAGGTGCCGCGACGGAGTTCAGACGACGGGGTGATTTCGCCGGGTCGCGGCGACTATGGCGCGAGCGTTCGGCCGGTCGAGAAGACGAAGTTCGCGGGTTGGTGGCCGGAGCCATAAAGAGTCAATACGCGGCCATGCGGGCGGCGCTCGAGGGCGGCTCGGGTTTGATCACCCACGGCAATGTCGACGTTCCGGCACTTCTGGAGGCCCATGTACCGGATGGATTCCGCTATCTGAATGGAGAGGTTGTCGATATCGACGGAGTCAGGTTGGGGATTATTGGTGGTGGATCGACGACGGGCCTCAACGCGGCGGGGGAGATCAGTGAGGACGAGATGGCCGGAGTCCTCGAGATCATGGGACCGGTTGATGTGCTGGGCACCCATGTTCCGCCGGCGATCGATGGATTGCGACGCGATGTGATCACAGGCAGGTTGGAGGGAGGCTCGACTGCAATAACGGAGTATCTCGTACACCACCAACCGGAGGTGCACTACTTCGGTGACATTCACCAGCCTCAGGCCTCACGGTGGCGCGTCGGTCGCACACGGTGCATCAATGTCGGATACTTCCGGGCGACGGCGCGGGCGGTCCGTCACGGCTGACGTCGACCTCGACCATCTTTCGGAGGCCTATCGGTTCCGTCCGATGCGGGCTGAGGGAGAAATGCGCGTCCGGATGGCTCTGGCCGGTTTGGAGCGTGGTGCCAGGGTTCTGGACGTCGGTGGTGGAACGGGCGCCCATTCGGAAGTAATGCGCGCAGAGGGCCATTACCCGGTACTCGTCGATCCATCATCTGCGCAACGTGCCAAAGCCCGCGAGCGTGGCCTGGCAGTAGTGGGCGGGATATCGCAGTTATTGCCGTTTGCCGGCGACTCGTTCGATCTGGCCTACTTCCATCTGTCGTTGCACTACGGCGAGTGGGCAACGGCGCTGACGGAAGCGGTCCGTGTCGTGCGGCCCGGCGGCCGGCTGTGGATCTGGACGTTCTCCCGGCGCTATCTATCCACCTCGTTCACCGGTCGGTGGTTCCCATCAGTACATAGACACGATCTGGACCGCTTTCCCGATGTGAGTGACGTCGACAGTCATCTCCGCTCGCTAGGCGCCGCAAAAGTCGAACGCCACGTCGAAGTCGAGACGGTTTCGCGTACGGTCGGGCAATGGGAAGAGGCATTTCGTGCCCGGTTCGTGAGCACACTTCAGTTGATCGGAGACGACGAGCTAGAACGCGGTCTGTTTGAGTTCCACAGCAGATATCCGCAGTCGGAGCAGATAATTCAGGTCGGCCTGGAGTTCGAGTCGGTTGTAGGAGAGCTTGGCGGGTAGCCACGACACGGCCCCGCTACTCTGTGGCCAATCGAGAAGGAACGGTTATGGCAGAAGGCGCAGTACAGAGCATTGAGATATCGGCCCCTGCGGCTGTCGTGTTTGCAGTTCTGGCCGATCTTCCTTCCTATCCACAGTGGATCAGCGCGATGAGGTCGGTCGTTGTGACTGAGGAGACAGGCGATGGCCTGCCGGTGACGGCGACGTTTGAGGTCGATGCGATGGTCAAAGTGATTGCGTATGAGCTCAACTACGAGTGTGATGTACCACGGCGGATGTCGTGGACGGCTGTGCCCGGCGACGACATCACTGAGATGGAAGGCTCGTACGAGCTGAATGAACTCGAGGACGGCTGCACGCAAGTCGTATACGCGCTGAAGGTTGACTACTCGTTCCCGCTTCCGGGGTTCCTTCGGCGTCAGGCCGAGAAGCAACTAGTTGGCAACGCGCTGCGCGGGCTCAAGAAGCGGGTCGAGGAAGTCCAAACGGGCTGATGCGTGTCGTTCTGGTGACCGGCAAGGGGGGAGTTGGCAAGACGACAGTCGCCGCCGCCACCGGTCTTCGGGCCGCCGAGCTAGGCCACCGGACCCTGGTCACTTCCACAGATCCCGCTCACAGTCTCGCCGACGCCTTTGACGAGCCGCTGGGCGATGTGCCTCGCACACTGTTCGACGGTCTCGACGTTCAGCAGATTGATGCTCAGCTACAACTCGCCAAGCATTGGGGAGAAATTCACAATCAACTCAAGCGCGTATTCGACTGGGGTGGGGTGAAAGGGATCGAGGCCGAGGAATTCCTCGTGTTCCCCGGCATGGATGAGCTGTTCTCTCTTCTACAGGTCAAGGATCACGCCGACTCCGGAAAGTACGACGCGATCATTGTGGATTGCGCCCCGACAGCCGAAACGCTGCGTCTGCTCAGCTTGCCCGAGGTGTTGTCGTGGTATTTCGAACGGGTTTTACCGACGGAGCGGCGCCTGATGAAGGCGGCACGCCCGGTGTTGACTCGTATGACCAACTTGCCGATGCCGGGAGAGGAAGTGTTCGATGCCGCAGAAGGTGTCTTCGCCGCGGTGGATGGAGTGAAGGCTCTCCTGGCAGATTCGAAAGTAACTTCGGCTCGGCTCGTCGTCAATCCAGAGAAAATGGTCGTTAGCGAGGCGAGGCGCACCTACACCTACCTGGGGTTGTTTGGCTACGCGGTCGACGCGGTCGTGGTCAATCGGGTACTTCCCGAAAGCGTTACCGACGCCTACTTCGATGCCTGGCGCGAGGTCCAGGCCAGGCACATGGAGGAGATCGAGGATTCGTTCCGAGAGGTCGCAATCTTGCCGTTGCGATTGTTCGATCAAGAGATGGTGGGGATTGATCGACTTCGGCTCCTGGCGTCCGAACTCTATGGAGAAGCGGACCCGGTGTCCGGTTTCGAGGGGAGTTC
>Ga0224506_10002390_pt1 | contig 12783 bp, 15 predicted proteins | sample SF_Jan12_sed_USG_2_FD_169108 | JGI IMG/M metagenome (GOLD analysis project Ga0224506, IMG submission 169108) | Sediment microbial communities from San Francisco Bay, California, United States - SF_Jan12_sed_USGS_8_1 | ecosystem: Environmental > Aquatic > Marine > Sediment | place: USA...
TCTACCTCCTGCGTGGCCCAGGCAAGCTTCTCGACCTGTAGTCTCACCTTCTCCATGCAGTCGTGCCCCCATTTATTCATATTAGAAACAATTAGTCTCTAACACCAATTATTTTCATTATTTTCCGTCATGATCTTAAGCTTAATGTCGCTAACACAATGCCATGATCTGTACTTTCGCCATCACGATCGAAAATAGGATTAATTAAATGCCGATTGTATGTGTGATAAGCGCTGACTTCAAAAAGACTGTCCAGATAACTGGCATCAAATTCACATGACAATAAAATATAATCGAGTACCGAACCTCTGCCGCCAAAATAATGTGTTGGGCTACGCACTACTTTATTATTTTGATTTATTTCTACATCTGAGTCATCAACTTCATTTGGGTCATAACTTTCATTGGCATCATCAGATTGAGCAAATTGAAACAAATCCCAGACATCATTTAAACAATACTTAGCAAGATAGGCCTCGCTGTCAATCTCAGAAACAAAACGTAAGCTGCTTGTCAGTAAATGACTTAACACACCATCCGCCAGGGTATTATTAAAATCACCCATTAACATCATAGGGTAACCCGTCATCTCACGTCGCTCAATCATATCAATCATTAACAACGTCGCTTCACTGCCCCGCCGTATGGTTGAGCCCCAACCACCCGCCACATCTGCTTTTAAGCTTTCAATAATCGTTTGCTCTGCCGATCGATTTGTATCGTGCTCATCAATTTCAATCATTGGACGTTTCGATTTAAAGTGCGCAACATAACAATCGCAGTTGCCCGCATGCGGAACGTCAATCGTTGCCCTTAATACTTTTCGACTAAAAGAGAAGTCATCAGTCAAGCCTAATGTTTGTGCGAGTTCAGTGTTTGCTTTAACCGAATGAATATCAACAATAGGAAAACGAGATGCAATGGCGACAACAGGCTGCGTATAAATAAAATCATCAATCACTTCAGGTTGATCAACCACTTCAAAATAATCATAACCTTGCGAGGCAACTAACGCTTTTAATGACTCAGGACTAAAAACCTCTTGAAACCCAATAATATCCGGCTGATATTCACGCAAGTATTCAGCCACCCAGCGTTGTTTTTTCTGCCATTGCTCAGGACTATAAATACGATCAAAATCGTAGTAAGCATTGGGTGGCTCAAGGTAGTTAAATAAATTCAAAGTAGCAATTTTAAACTGTGTATTTGCTACTGATACTGGTTCAGCAGAATTCGACGAAGTTACAGGTGCAGGTATCTGATTTATTTCTTTTTTAACTATGGAATTGATGATGATATCTCAAGTAAAAATTGGGGAGCTAATTATACCTCAAAATTAAGTAGATTCAGAATGAAACTCGAAGAGATTCTATAGCGCAGCTCCCTGTTAACATTAAATACGAATTAAAAAATTATTAGAAGAAACGGTCTTCTGACCCCACTTTATTTAAGTAAACATTTTTATATACGCCTGTTCAAGAGTCATCGTTCTATCGCCAGAATCTATGACATCACCAAACTCTACTTCTATGCGCAAATTTTTTTCTCTTTTGTTAATGGCTCTATGTAATATTTCATTTGAATTTGTCTTTATATAGACAGGCAGCATGGGCAATTTATTTTTAATCGCTATTATTTGAGTGCCTTCTTTAAACTCAGCAAGATCTGTATCTTGCTTATTACGTGTGCCTTCAGGGAATATAAAAATTGACGCGCCAGTTTTCAGACCTGCTTTTATGCCATTAAAGAATTTGCTCATTTTCTGTGAGCTTCTATCCAATAAAATAGCGCCGCCATTTCGAACAAACAAGCCAAAGAAAAATGAATAATACAGTTCTTTTTTTGCAACCCATAAACCAAAAATATTCGTGTCTTTTAGCGCGACTTCAATAATACAAGGATCGATGATACTGCGGTGGTTGGATAGCAGGAGGTACTGTCCATCAGAATCAACTTTTTCAAGGCCTGAAACGACGACTTCGATATTAAGCTTGGAAAGAATTAAGTTTCCGTACTCGTAACGAAGCTTCTTTTTTTCGATATTAGACTTAGCACGTTTGAATTTGAGCCCATATTTATTCGTCAAATATAACGAATATAGGGCTATTGATACCTGTTTTAGATTCAAAAAAAAGCTCCAGCGATTGACAATAAATGGAGTCAGAACAATAAATGAGGGGCTAATTGTACCTCAACGTTTCTGAAAGCTAAACAAGTAGGATCACGACTACATGGAGAAGGTGAGACTACAGGTCGAGAAGCTGGCCTGGGCCACGCATTAGGGCAGGACGCCCGTAAGTAGAATAACGCAGGAGCAGTTATCAAGGAGGTAGAGCGAAGCAGGAAGCTAGAGCCGAGAACACAATGCGCCCTGAGGATTATTGTTTAAATAATACGAGGAAGTACTCTTGGGGTGTTTTCTAATATTAGTGAAGAAGTGCCCTTGGGGTGCGACCAGAACGAACAACGTGATGCCTAGACCTTTAGGTGAGGTATCCATAATGAAACCTTCAGGGTTCTTTGGGAAAGGAAGTGCTCGTGCGACCTAAACAAAGTGAAGTAGTACCTGGTGAACTAGCATAGCGGTTCTGAGGTAAACACTTATGTGTTCCTAAACGCTCTGACCATTTATTCTAAGAAAAAGCAGTAGTTGAAATTTAGAAATTATTATTCCCTTAAAAGATCAAACATGTATCTTTAAGCTGCTCGCCCTAATCCTCATTAATTTATATGATAAGCTATTTGTGTATATAAGGACTATACTTAAGCTCTACTCTTCGCCACATCCTCTTTCCTCTCTGGCAAATTTCAAATAGGTTGTAGTTATCGTAAGTGCGGCGCATTTCGCGCCACATTGTCTACGGCTGGTGATGTATAACAGGAGGTTCTCATGAACATTCCATTCTTTAAAAAAGGCCCCATTAAAGTCAAGCCTGAATTTATTAAGGCATTTACTAACAAAAATATACTACGTGATGAATCACAAAGTCCTCTTTCAAGCAAACCCAGGCCTTATTTCTGTATAACAGATGGTATAACAGATGATCATCCGTTATTAAAAGTTGGCAATAGAAAATTCGGTAACAAGAAACAGAGTAAACAAACAAATAAGTAACTTAAGTTTCGAAACGTACTCCCATAATCCAGGGTGAAAGAAATATTTACGTAATCTATTTTCAGGTGGCGCAGTCACGCAAGGTAGTCGTTTTACCAACCTGCCAACACCCTCTGAAACCGTTGATGCGTCACACGGTAGCTGTTACTAAAACAGTTTAAATCGATAAAGAGTAAATAACTCAATCGAGAACGATAAATGATTTACATAAACAGGAGCTAAAATCATGAGCAAGGGAAAAGACAGTAAAAGTGAAGACAAGAAAAAACCAGTACTAACTAACAAAGAAAAGAAAAAAGCAAAGCAAGAAAAAAAGAAAAAGAAAAGCATTACGCTATTTGATAAGTAAACAGATAAGACCTGAAGGTCAAAAGTAAGTGAGCTCAGAACATGTCATTTGTTAAATGGCGCTGCACTTCTATAATTTTTAAAAGAGGATCCCATGTCAAACATAAAATTAACACTGGTCGACAATAAAATTAATTTAAAAGATAAAGAAATAAATATTATTAACATTAAGAAATTTATACCTAAAAGAACCACTTCAACCGATCAAATAGTAGAACCAAAATTCAGCAATAAACCCGTTATTAACCTGAGCGTAATTGATACTGATCTAACAGATGTTGAGCGAGCAGAAAACGAAGGTATGAATAAATTGGTTACACCATAAATTAAAGATTTAAAAAGCAAATATGCAAATATGGGACAGACCACGTTTAATTTGTACTTTCTTTCATTGGTCTTCCCGCTTTTCCGGGTGATACACGGCGCTTTAACATATTAGCTATTTCCTCTTTAAACCGTTCATTGCCCAAAACATAATTTCCATTCGTCGAGTTACGTATTTCATCTATCAAACCAGGTTCCATATGCGCGTCAAACAAACCGCGATAATTCTTCCTACACATAACCTCTGTTAAACCTAATCTGAGATATTGTTCGTGTGGTGTAATTAATTCACTCTTTTCACCCTGACCATTAAAACGATAACTAGACCAGAGATAATCAGCAGGATGCTCAACCATCTGAGCTCTTACAGGGTTCAATTCGATATAGCGCTAACATGCCAATACATATTCCTCGCTTTGAGTCAGGCATGAACGGAAACGCCCTTCCCACAAGGTACCACTGCGTTTATATGTACGATTAATATACTGAACATATCGTTGACCTAAGTGCTTCATCATTAAGGAAGCACTATTTTCATGCATTGGAGTTAATAACAAATGAACATGATTCGTCATCAGGCAATATGCATGTACTAAACAATCATATTTTTCTGCCTGTTCTTTGAGGATATCAAGATACTTTCGGTAATCATCTTCAGAATAAAAACAGGCTGAACGATTATTACCTCTTTGAATGATATGCCAGGGAATACCCGGCACGATAAGACGTGCTCTTCTTGGCATTTAGACCTCCTTGTCTTTAATGCATTTGAATTATTTTGTTTTAGTTTAGCATGGTTTCAGAAAAACGTGGTCTGTCCCTGACGGATCCCCATTTATTCAGGGATAGGGATACCTCAGGCTCTGACACCTTTAATCCGCTCCGCCCCCTTTAGCTCACAATTTAATTACCTTTTTCTCTTATCGAATTTTATTTTAGAACTAGAAGAACTTCTTGTCCTATTAAATTGAATTTTCGCTACGATAATAGCTCCAAAAATTCCTATTATTGCAATTATAATTTGCGTGAGATTATCTAATAATTTAGACCACAACTTAAATCCATCATCATTTTTGGTCTTAGCAATATTCTTTGGTGTGATGATAGTTTCAGTATTAGGCGCATCATTTTGTTGTTCATCACTAGTACGTATAGCAAGACTCACATCAGTACTTTCTTTTTTTCTTAGCTGTGCAACATGCTTTTCAACAATATGACCAGCGATATCAACAGGCGAAATACCTTTTGGTATTAAGTCTTTAAATATTGCTCGTACTGACATTTCAACAAAAGGATCTATTTTACTGTAAGCAGCGTAATAGGCGTCTAATTTTCTTATAAAAGTGGAATCAAGATAATAAGGAGCTCCATAAGCGATAGCAATTATCTTAGCAGATGTTATTAAACTTACTTGATCAAGAAACTTATTTATTGCTTCATCGGTTTTTTCTCTTGGAAGCCAATCAACTAAACCAAAAATTATAAATTGGGAATTTTTTAACTCTTCTTGCAAAACAGATATATCTTTAGAACTAGCACCTACTTCAAGCAATTTATGCAGTTCTTCAAATGTCCAACTTGATATTAAATCAGGATTAATTTGATCTGCTGCTTCAGGCCCATACAGCTTAACTATCTTTTCTTCTATGATATTCTTTCCCAATACTTCAAATTTCTCACAGCTTTTATTTTTATCATCATAACAATCCCTCCCTTTTTTTGCGTTCGTAATCACAGTAATTCGATCAGATTTAGAAGGTGGAATTGGCAACAAATTTATAGATTTAGGATGAATCAACGTTATTGCATCTTGAGCAATTTTTCGTATTAACTCTTTATCTTCTTCTCTGTTTAATTTTTTATTTATTATTGCTGGATTTACTAGCACGCTTTCAAGTTCAAAGTTTTTATAAAGATTCCTCTTTAATCCAATTACTTTTCTGGCAGCTGATTTAATACGATTTCTAAAATCAGAATTTTTATCATATTCTGAACGAAAATATTTTAGTGCTTTTTCCATACGAGAATATCTATTCCAATCCGCAATGATAAGTAGATCATTTCCAGCCATTAAAGCATCGTAAGCTGTTTTCTGATATGAAAAATTCTTTTGCTTTTTAAGGGCTTTTGCTCCTAAACTATCACTTATAATGACTCCTCCAGAAGAGTGCCATGAAGAAAATTCACTCAAGTCAAGGAGTGCTTTCATCCCACTCGGATCAAGGCTAACTGGTTTAGTTTGTTGTCCTACACCATAAATAATGTGTGACGTCATTATTGCATCACTAACACCGAGTGGGTCATTATTAGTCTGGTTCGCGATATGTGCAAATGGAACTAATTCAGTTTTTTGAAGTTCTTCTATATCTTTGTTAATAACTCCAACATCATAATCAGGCAACCTATTACTTCCACCGTGACCAGGGAAATGTTTTATGACAGTTGAAACTCTTGGTCTCATCTCGTTGTCCATACTCCCTAAATGCACACCACGTACATACGCTTTCCCTAATCGCCCAACCCATTCAGCATTACTCCCCATTATCCTAACCCCCATGTCACCTTTACCTGTGGGGCGAGGACGATCTAACACATCTACAACTGGGCCTAACAACATATTGATACCTAGAGCTTTCATTTCAGCACCAACTATTTTCCCCATACTTTCAGAATGTTTTTCATTCCATGTTGCATTAATTGCCATGTTGCTTGGTAACGGAGAAAAACCAGTTCTAAGTCTTGTATATGGCCATCCATCACCTTCATGATCTACCGCAATAAGCAAAGGTAAAAAAGTATTGCTAGAAGAATTAGTATTATTTGAACTATTAGCTATATTTTGTAATTCATTTGTAAGATTAACAACCTGATCTGGTGTTGATTTATCTTTACTATTAACAAAATTCTCATTCCCTGATATCAATATAACTCCACCTACTTTATATTTTACAATTAAATCTTTTAAGTTTGGTGGTCCACCCCAGCCCTTTGAATCAGGTGTTTTATAAAACTCAAGCATAAAAACTTGTCCTATAAGTTCTTCTGGGGTCATACGAAGAAGAATTTCATCAGTAGATAATTTGTTATTAGAGGATGCAGTTAGATTACTGCTAAATAAGAGTAGCATTAAGGAAAATAAAACTGCTCTTTTAACTTGATTAGACTGACTAAAAATTGAATTCAACACTCTCACCCCATTTATTAAAACGTTCTCTTTAATAGTTAATTTATTTTTGTAATATATATAGTTATTATTTAAATTTTATATCCCATTAATTCATTATCAAAGAAGAATATTTTCTCTATGCCATTCTAAGTACTTTTTCTGATTTTCTCGTAAACTTCCAATGTTTGAAGGTGCGTTTTGTCCTATGACACCCATCTTTTCCATAGCATCTCTATTCGCTACATCTGCCAACAAAATAGAACCATCATTATCAAAACCAATAAATCCTTTATCGAATAAATGATCGATACTTGGTGTAAGCATAAAACCGTTTTCGGGATCTAATCGTTCATTATTGTCTGAACTTCGCCACTGTTTAATATGACTTGCAATAAGATGTTCAGGATTATTTACGTCTGTAATTCTGCATTTCGGCTCTAACTGTAAAAGTTGTTCACGATATTTTCCTTGTCCACGTCTTGATTTAACTAATGTTTCTTTTTCAGTTTCTGATATTTCAGATGATTCTTTTATATCAATTTCAATTTTATTTTCCCATTCATCAATATGACTATCGATAGTCTCCGTCACTTCTGTACTTTCAGCAATAACATGACTATTTACCAAATCAACTATTCTCTGATCAATTAATTGTGCTATAGCTAGAGCAAATGATTTATCGATTTGGAACAAATAGGCTTGATTGCCTTTGCCATTTTCAGAACGTATTGGCGACTTTGTGTAGGGTAAATATGGGCGTAATGAATTTATATTATCAATCGTTCTCAAAGGGGTTGAAACTTTTTGGTAATGAACATCTACCTTCCAACCTTCATTTGACCAGTAACCACCAGCTTTTCCAAATTCAGTTGGTTTAGGAAAAGAATAACAATGTGTTTTAGCAATACCAACAGCGATAATTTTTGCATCTGCATATGAAAAAACAATATCACCGGGTTCAACGTGCTTCATAAACTCATATGAGAAGTGCTGTTTACCATCTTGTTGCTTTTTTGGTGACCACATATAGCCATTACCAATTTCATGGCGATAAGTTTGCTTTTGATTTACCCACCAATAACGCATTAAATTTTTACTCTGATCCTATTTATTCTATTTTTTTATAGCAGATCATGTTGCTCATCAATTAAATCTTTATTTGATGGTGTGCTATTATTTTCAAAAAATATATTTTTAGATATGTATTCAATCCTTTTTGGTTCACTTACATATTGCGCAGTATTATTTGACCACCTTAGTGAACAATACCCCCCCATCAATCTATGCCCTACCCATCTACCATCTATAATTTCATTATCTGTCTTTGGATTTATAAGAAGCAATCTTCCCATAAATTCAACCCAATCTTTTGACTTGATTAATGTCGTTGAATAAGCATGAAATGATCTTCCACTATTATATAAAGCTAGATTATTCATAATTTCTTTTGGAATAAAGTTTCGCATTCTATTGAATATTAAGTCTGTCATTTCATCTTCACATGAAAAATCAATCATAGGGATATGAAAAACAGTTTTATTTACATCTACTTTTGAATGAAGTGCAAGTTCTTGGTTTTCTTCAAGTGAACATATTAAATTATTAATATAATCTTCAGTCAAATCATTGCCATTTACTTTAATTATTTCCCTATCATCCATAAGTGAATCCGCAGTATAAATATATTTGCTTATATAAAAAACTGAGGCAGTTTTTCCAAACAGGGATTTCACATAGAAAAAGGGATGATCTTTTTCAATCATTTAATTCGAATACCTTCAAGTATTTGGTATGTTTCTAAGGCGAAGTCATCAGTCATCCCAGCTATAAAATCAACTATCAAATGCGCACGTCTTTCTTCCTCGCTACCTCTTTCAGTTTCTAAATATTTATTAACGTATCTTTTAGGTAGAAGATTAAACATCCTTATATGAAAATCTAACTCATGCTTTTTAATCCCTTTCTCGCGATTTACTAATATCATAAATTTTTTATCATCAATCTGTAACAATGGTTTAAAATGATTTAACAAGCCTTTAATAATGCTCCGACCAGCCAATTCAACTTTCTCTGCACTCTCGTGTGAATAAACATTTTTCCTTGCGAAATTTTTCACCTTATCAAGCAATGCACCTGCCTCCGTATCTATACTTAATAAATCTATATCTTCACCTCGCAATATTTTATCTAAATTATCTAAAAAATTTTGAGAAACAAACTCAACAGCATTATTTATAATATTTGTTTTAAAAGATACAAATGGCTCTATATTTTCGTCATCAAATTTTTGATCAGGGAATGCTTCTTTAATATCCCTTATGGATAAAATATTTTTTTCCAACCCATCTTCAAGATCACTCATAGAATAAGCAATGTCATCTGCTGCCTCCATCAAATAAAGAAGCGGAAACTTTTTACCTTTTTCCCACCCCAATACATCACAGCATTTTTTATAAGTTAGAAAATCAGATGAGAACAAACCAATTTTCTTTCCTTCAGGCTTTCCTTCAACACCCCATGGATATTTAATTATTGAAAGTAATTGTGCACAAGTTAAATTTAAACCAAACGAATCATAACCACTTAATAATGATACAAGCCTGAAACCTTGAGGGTTACCATCAAATTCTTTTAAATCATCAACATCTACAGGGCAACCATCAGATTTAAACCATTCTTTTATTGCTGCTTCACCAAGATGTCCAAATGGTGGGTTGCCAATATCGTGTAATAAACATGCTGTTTCAACTGTATTTACAAATGCAGCCAACTTTAAATAATCATTTCCTGCACCACTACACTTCTCGATTATTTTTTGTGCTATATGACGTCCAACTTGTGAAACTTCTATTGAGTGAGTTAATCTTGTACGTACAGCAGCATTAGTATCTAAAGGAAAAACCTGCGCTTTTTGTTGAAGTCTTCTAAAAGCAGCTGAATTAACAACACGGCCTTTATCACTTTCTGACGCTATTAATATGCCTCTATCTCCGCCAGTTGAAATTCGAACTCTCTTTTCTTGGATAAACTCCAAAACATCATGCAACTTATTTTCAGTCATATCTCAATTCCATCTATTAGCTTTCAGCATCTATTAAAATAATGTTTTTTGGGTTTCTTTGGGAGGGTAAAACACACCAATTATTACAAACGGATTAGTGCCTCTCTTATCCCATAATTTGGTTGTACCTAAAAAAAAATGTATATCTTTTTTCTCTTTAAATTCTACAAAATACTTTTCTTTAACTTTTTCAACTGCAACAATTTCATTTTTGTATTTTTTTAATGCATTCCAATATAAAGCACCTATCTCCCAATCTTCTATCATCATAGTTGATTGTTTTCCATTTACATCTTCAATTTTATAAGAGAATTTATATGGTAACTTATCGACGACTTTAAAAACTTTCTGTATATCATTAAATAGATCGCCTTGTTTAGCTTTTGATTTTAGTTTTTCAATTTTCGATTGATCCCATTCCCGTTCAACTTCCTGAACGACCAAATCAATTATATTAGTTGGTTTAAATGTTGCTAAAGATAAGATCCCATCTTTGTTTAGCTTAATGATCTCTTCAAGGTCTCTATAAATGCTGCCTCTTTCAAAAATAATTTTTTTTCTTTCGTACCAATCTTGCTCTGTACCAATTTTCTTTAATACTTTAATAGAATCTTGATTGACAGGTCTAAAACTTTCTACACGATGATCTGCTTTGTTTTTTTGGATATCTATCTCTATCCATTCCCACTTTTTATACTTTTGATCATAATTTTCAATTTTCCTATATTGAATGGGATAGAGTCTAACCCAAGTGCCATCCTCACGGAAACCAGCTGTACATACTAACTCATCATATGCCTCTGATAGTGCTGGGTAAGTCTTTACAGTTATTAATACTTTTTCTATTGTCATTCTTACAAATGTAAAATTTCCATTTCCGAGTTAATTTTTTTGAGATGAGTTGCTACTCTTCCTCTATGGCACATAGTATGGCATTCTTCAAAACATGTAACAGCAATACGTTTTTTATCCAAATATATTCCATACAATTTATCGAGTTCCATTTCATTTCTACCTAAAACAGTTTTTTCATATTCATTGAAAAGTTTTTCATAATCCTTTTGAGTCACTAACTTTTTTCTTTTTGATGAAATTATTCCTAAATCTGGCAAGTGTTCATAACCAATACCAACTTTATAAAGTACATCTTTTAATGTGTTTTTAGAAAAACCATACTTTCTACTGAGTGGGTTTTTTCTTACATCGACTAAGACCCTTATGTCATTCTTAATTAGCTTGTTAACATATGCTTCCAATGTAATCCCTTCGTACCCTATAGTTGCAAATACATTTTTTCTTCTCTTTTTTAAACAAGTTTTAACTTTAACCAAATCATCCTCATCTAAAATTTCATCAGCGATAATGCTATTAACTGCATAATAAGGATAATTTTGGTATACATATTTTATAAGTTTTCGACCTTTTAATTTTTCATATTTTTGTCTAAAAAGTTGCATTTTATTCTGGGTATCAACTTTTAATTGAGCTTTAAAAGATTTATCTTTGTTCTTTAAAACCCAATCATCCGCTTCATTTAAATAGCCTAACTCCATTAGCTTATTTTTATCCTTATAAGATTGCAAAGAACAGCAACCAAACTTATAAGGCACAAATTCATAACTTTTATCTTTCTCGCAGATAGTAGTGTACAGAAATAGGTACTTCTGAAGGTCGGTACTTTTTAAGCTACCACCAAACTCTTCAATTAAAGCGAGTAGTACTTTTTGTCTATGAAACATATATCAAATCTTTTTAGTAAAATGTGGAAAGAACAGCTTTAGCTAATATAACAAAATACATAATCCTATCCTAGCTTCAACATATATTGTAGGTCTTAAAACGATGTAATAATATCACGTATTAATTTATCCTAATGCAATTCATAGGCTAAAGTAACAAAAAAGGCCACAGGGTCAGGCCTTACATTTCACACTAAATCGTTAATCAAAAAACAATGCCGGACTAATATCAAACCGCTCAGCTAATTTTTTAATATGATCTTTGGTAAGACTACGGCTTCCATTAAGGATTTTTGAAATTAATGTTTTATCACCAATTTCAGGGAAGTCTGTTCCTTTGAGTTCATGTTGTTCCATCAACAAACGTAACATAGCAACATCTGCGGGCGTGTTTGCTGCCGCTGCTTCAAATGCTTGTACTTCTGGAAGTTGATTTTCATAACGCGCAATGGCTTTTGCAAAACCTTCGATAGCCCAGTTTAATGGTGAATCTGGATCATCTTCTGCCGCTTCCATTAAATTACTGACTACGGCTAAAGCACCTTGATAAGCTTCATCGTTTTCAATATGCGTGAAGGGTTCTGCTTCTTGAGCAAAGGTGGCTACACTTTGTAAAACGGTTGCTTGTGACATTACAAATCACCTTTTTGATAACGTTTATTTAACTTGTCGTACTCTGCATGTGAAACAATGTGTTTTACAAACAGAGTTTGTATTCCGAATAATATACAGGCGATTAGCCGTATATTATTTCCTCCGATATTAATAACCCACCACTTCTCTTTATGCTTAAAGTTATCTGCGGATGGAAACACATTCCTTAACGCATGAGGATCTTCAAACGTTCCTGACTCAAGCGCTTTATAGGTATCCATAATGGCAGTGGCATATGCAGGGTATTTTCTCGCGGCCTCTGCAAAAGCCGGTTTAGCAATAATGTGCATCCGTTCTCTCATTACTGTATTGGCATATACGCACTATAGGATCGCGTTGACATTTTGTCAACATTAATACCTCCTACACTTCTTTA
>Ga0224506_10002392_pt1 | contig 12771 bp, 14 predicted proteins | sample SF_Jan12_sed_USG_2_FD_169108 | JGI IMG/M metagenome (GOLD analysis project Ga0224506, IMG submission 169108) | Sediment microbial communities from San Francisco Bay, California, United States - SF_Jan12_sed_USGS_8_1 | ecosystem: Environmental > Aquatic > Marine > Sediment | place: USA...
CAATTGCAAGTGTCATATCATGAATGAACTCTAATGTGAAATCTTCATTAAAGACTCCACGAATTCCATTTGTTCCAAAAAATTTTGCCACAGTATTATGCAATAATAGATAAATTTGTGTTTAATGGCTAATCCGTTGCGGGAGTCGCCCAGCCTGGTCAAAGGCGTAGGGCTTAGGACCCTATATCTTAGGATTTCGTGGGTTCAAATCCCACCTCCCGCATCATTTTAATTTCTGTGAATGATTAATAATGAGAAAATCCTCAGCAAACAAAGTCATGAAAAAGACAGTAGTCGGTATTACAATAGTAGGAAAAGATAGAGAGGGAATTGTAGCTACTTTTACAAATTTTGCATTCTCTAAAGGAGGAAACATTGAGAAAGTAAATCAAAATGTAATCAAAGGTCTTTTTGGCATGTATCTAGAAGTATCTTTTTCAAAAACAATCGACGTCAAAAAATTCGATTCAGACATTCAAAGTCTCGCTAAAAAGGAAAAAATGGATGTCAGCACACATCACGAAACAAATTCACAGAAAAATATTGCTGTTCTAGTAACCAAAGAGCCGCTATGCCTTGAAACAATCATTACAAATGCAAAATCATTGAAAGGAAAAATTTCAGTAATTATAGGTACTGAAAAAACATTAGAGCCACTAGCAAAAAAAGCAAAGATTCCTTTTATTGCAATAGAAGAAAAGATTCAAGATAAAGCAGAAGAGAAAATCATTAAAATTTGTAAACAATACGACATTGATTTAATCTCACTTGCAAGATACATGAGAATTCTTAGTCCCAACTTTGTTTGGAGATATCCAAATAGAATAATTAACATTCATCCATCATTGCTTCCAGCATTTCCAGGAGCCCTAGCTTATGCACAAGCTTATGAGAGAGGTACAAAGATTGTAGGGGTTACATCACATTATGTTACAGAAAACCTTGATCAAGGGCCAATAATTTTCCAAGATTCATTCAAAGTAGATCCAAATGATACATTAGAAAAAATAAAAACAAAAGGACAAAAGCTAGAAGCAGATACATTATTCAAAGCAATGAAGATGCATTTAGAAAATAAACTTGAAGTTCGCTGGAGAAAAGTTCACATCAAATAAGTGAATTAGATGACAGATATCAAAACTCAATTTGATCCAGTTCTTAGAAAAACAATATCAAAGAAAAAACAAATTGCAATAATACCTGTAGGCTCAATAGAACAACATGGTCCACATTTACCAATATCAACTGACTCAGATATTGTAACTGAGGTTGCAAAAAGAATTTCTGAGAAATATGGGTATCTTTTACTTCCTACATTAAATTATGGTGTTTCATATGAGCATGCACCGTTTTTTAATTTGAGTGTAAGAGAATCAACACTACGTATTGTTCTAATAGATTTGTGCTTGTCATTATTATCAAACAACATCAAAAAAGTTTTCATAATAAATGGGCATCATGGAAATCTAAAACCAATAAAAAATTTGGATGTAAAACTCAAAGAAATCTCAAAAAACAAACAACAAGTATTTTCATTGTCATATTGGCATTTTATGAAAAGAGAATTTGATCATGCAGGATTTGTGGAGACATCTCTAATGTTGGCTATTTCAAAAAATGTCAAAATAAATTTGGCAAAAAAAGGACTAATCACAGATGGAATGACAAAGCAACAGATTGTAAAGATAGGAAAACTGGCAAATCAGTCATTTCCTAAAGCTACCAAAAATGGAATTTGGGGAGATCCTACAAAAGCCACAAAGAAAGAAGGACAAGTGATTTTAGACGAAATCATCAAAAACCTTGGAAAAAAGTGTCAAACTTGCCTTACTGGGCATATCTCATAGTTTCACCAATGGAAATTTAATATAACGCCTCTATATCCTAGTCAATAAGTGATTATTGATGTCCGTTGATATGGCAGTAAAAGTATTGGATGAGAGTATCAATCGAGTCGTATTGATAAAACTCAAAGGAAACAAGACCATTAGAGGCAATCTTCTTGGTTTTGACCAACACATGAACCTGCTACTCGATTCTTCAGAGGAAATTCCTGCTGAAGGCGATTCTAAAAGCCTCGGAAGCATTGTAGTTAGAGGAGACAATGTAGTAATGATATCTCCTCCACCAGCACAGAATTAGGTGATTTGTAATGACTAAAGGTACAACTTCTATGGGTGGTTTTACAAAGAAGAAAGTTCACATTAGATGTCGAAGATGTGGTAAGAACTCACTTCACAAACGTCACCATGAATGTGCCAGTTGTGGATTCCCAGAGGCTAAACGCAGAAAGTATTCCTGGATTAAATGGTATACATAGATGCAAGAAATTGTTTTAATTCTTAGTTCATTAGCAGGGGTAGCTACAGCTGCTGCCGTACGTAAAATGCCAAGAGACAAAAATCAATTGCTCAGTCTCGGAGCTAGCTCACACATCAAAAGTCAAATCAGCTCATTAAAAATTGAAAAAGATATTCTAACTAAAACTATTTCAAGATTATACCAAGCAGATTCTGAATTTTCTAAAATTCAAAAAGACAAGTTGTTACTAAAATATCAACACCAATTAGGAATTGTATTAGCTAAATTAGAAAAACTCGAGCAAGCAAGCAATCATCCAGACTTGGGTCCAGTTGGTGATGGTTTGATTACATTGATGGATCAGAAATTATCAAAACTAGATGATAGATTGTATGAATTGTCATCAAAGATGGCAAGTACCAATGTTGAGACATCAAAAGTAAAAACTCCTGAAGTAAAACAAGAAACAAAACAGAGAGTGTCTGAAATATTCAACTTCGATAAACCAAAAGAAAGCAAGATAGAGCCAATTGAGATTCCACCAACAAGATCAAGACAATCATTTGAATTAACAACTCTTACAAATATTCCAAGAAAAGAGCCAAAGTTACCATTGTTTGAAGAGGCAAAACAAGTTGTAAAACCAATGCCGCAAGCAAGAATAATCCCAACAGAGACAATCAAAGCAAAAGAAGAGATTATTGAAGAAATTATACAACCAAAGCCAAAAGTTGAAGATAAAATTGAGATCATCCAATCCGTAACAAAACCTGAAACCAAACTTGAGCCAAAACCTGACATTAAAAAAGAAGTTGCAAAAATTAATGAGTACAAGGCACTTCCAGAGCCAATAAAAGAAAAACCAGTTATACTAGATGATGACTTTGATGATGATGCAGATGATTTAGACAAAATCAAAGGTGACATCATGAAAGTGTTATCAAAACTGGATCAAGCAGAGGTAGAGTAATTGACATATGATGATGCCATTAAGGCATTATCAAATGATGCATTAAAATTTGTAAAAGATGATTATACTATAGGATTAGGTAGTGGTCGTGCAGCAACTGCACTTGTAAAATCGCTTGCAAAATTAATCAAGCTAAAAGGATACAACATTAGAGGAGTTCCAACATCGTTACAAATTAAATTAATTGCAGAAGAGGGAGGCATTCCTTTGGTAGAAGCTGATCAAGTGCAACACATTGATGTGGTATTTGATGGAGCAGACCAAATTGATTCACAGAAATATGTAATCAAAGGGGGTGGTGGTGCATTGCTAAGAGAAAATATTTTGTTTAGTCTTGCAAAAAAAGTCGTAGTGATGGCAGACAAGACAAAGTTTGTAAAAAATTTCAATAGAACAGTTCCAGTAGAAATCCATCCACTTGCAAGAAACTCTCTTATAAAATCAATTAAAAAATTAGGAGGGGAAGCTCATGTTCGCTCACTTGATAGAGGATATCCATTCTTTACAGAAAATGGAAACATAATTTTGGATTGTGACTTTGGCACAATAAAGAATCCTAAAGTCCTGACTCAGAAAATAAAACAGATTCCAGGGGCATTAGAGTCAGGAATATTTCTTAGAAGACCTGATGTGATTTACAAGGCCAAAGAAAACGGTAAATACGATATTATCTAAAAATCAAACCAGTTTTGGCATATAGGAATAGAATCTATATCACCTGTTCTTACCAAATGGACCTTGATGATCAGTTAGACAGCATGCACATTGCTTTGTATAACATTCATCAATTTTTTCATGACCGCAAGAACCGCAATGACAGAAATTATCGCCTACCATAATATTCTAAATTACAAGAATTGTAAATAAACTAGACTGGCATTATCATTTCTGACAATCAGATGATTTCTTTTTTTAATGAATCAAATTACTAGAGATATTGACATCAATGGATAAAGCTGGTATCATAGTTACTCTTGTTGTGATATCTCTTGCTTTAGGATATTTAGCAGTTGGAGGCACAGATATTCCCTCAGACATTCCAAGTACTGCAGAGAAGAGTACAGAACCAATCAAGCAAGCAGGCAAAGAAACCAGTGAAAAGTTACAAGAAATTTCAGAATCAGGATCCCAAGTAATGCAAGAGGCAACGGAGAAGACAAAACAGGCAGTAAAAGAAGCAAAAGAGATAGGAGAAGATGTCAAAGAATACACAACATCCAAGCTTCCTTCAAGATTAGTCATCATTCCAGCAGGCACTTCAGTCCCAGGATGTGAAGATGGAGACAAGTGCTATGACCCTTCAACACTAATAATTTTCAAGGGCGGTGAAATTATTTGGAGAAATGATGACTCTTCAGCACATACTGTTTCTAGTGGAGATATTGTGAATGGACCAGATAATCTATTTGATAGTGGATTAATTCAATCAGGTGAAACTTTTTCATTCAAATTTGAAAAGAGTGGAAAATATGATTATTTTTGCATGATTCATCCATGGGCAAAGGCGTCAATTACAGTACAATAATTTCCAATTCTTAATATCATATTTGAGAATCATCATGTACTTGAAATAAATTCCAGACAATTATTTGCATGGCAAAAAAACCTGTAAAAAAAGTTGCATCAACTCCAGCAAAGTCAAGTTTTTCTGAATTTGACAGAGTTTTTGACAATTTTAGAAGAGATTTAGAAAAATCATTTTCTTCGTTTCCAAGTATAGATTTTTCGTCATTTCCAAAATTGCACGAAACTGGATGTGATGTAATCGATGAGGGAAGCCAGCTCAGAATGAAAATGAATATGCCTGGATTGAAGAAAAATGAAATCAGTCTCAATGTCACGGACAATTCAATTGAAGTTACTGGCGAACACAAGGAAGAGGAAAAGAAGAAAAATTACTTGCGAAAGGAAAGACACAGCATGTCATACTATCAGACCATACCATTGTCTGAAAAAGTGATTCCTGGAAAAGTAAAGGCTAAACTTACTGATGGAGTTTTAGATGTGACTCTTCCAAAAAGCAAACCTACACAAATACAAAAGAAAAAACCTATCAAAGTACAGTGATTTTTTTTTTGATTTCCTAATTAGTCAAGATATAACTAAACAATCTTGAAAATTTTAGTTTCTGAATTTATCAAATTTTACCTTACATTCTCTATTTAGATCTTTTACAATCATAAAATAAGTAAATACAAGTATTGCAATTGAGGCTACTCTTAGAGGAATCTCAAAATTTGTAAGAACTGAAGTCGCAACACCGCCAACAGCACCAAAAATAGAGATTAGTGCGACTCCAATTCCACCACAACATGCACCAGCACCAACACCAATTATAGAACCAACCAACCCTGAACGAAGTTTTTTGGTGCTTGCTTGAAGGAATCTAATTCTAAAAATCGACATGCTCAAAACTAAACCAGTTAATGCACAAATCACAACAATTGATAAAAAATTGAGTATCTCATACTCTGCAACATAGAACAAAAAATAGGGCTCAAAAAACAAATACTCAGTTAAATAGATCAGCGGTAGAAACAGTCCTGAAAAAAACACGATAAACAATGCAAGATATCTAAAATTCGAGAAAACTACCTTAAGAGCTAACTCGTGTTTTTCTAACGAAGAAAAATTATTTCATCTCCATTATCACTGCTTCAAAAATCATCGGAGGTTGAGGGCCTACAATTTTTTCTATTTGATCATCAGGGCCTATAACAAAGAATGTAGGGGTGCCTACAACACCATGCGAGAGTGCAACCTTTTTGTTGTAGTCAACTCTTAATGCTTGTTGATCCCAAAATAGACAATTATCAAATTCATCAAAATTCAGATCTAATGTTTTTGAATATTCTACAAGTGCATTCACACTTGCCCAACCATTTTGAATTCCAGCATATTTTTTGTTAAGTATGTCTAGATATTCAAAATAATTTCCTTGTTCTAAAGCACAATAACTTGCCTCAGCAGCAGTTACAGAATCTTCTCCCAACATAGGGTAATCTAATAAAAAGAATTTTGCTATTCCAGAATGGATTAGTTTTTCATCAATTATTTTTTTTTCATGAGATAACCAATTTACACATTTTTCGCACTGATGATCACTAAACATGATGATTGTGTATTGTGCATATGAATTTCCTTCAAATGGGCCTGCATTACTCAAATCAAAGCCTCCAATGAATAATTTATCATATGATGAATCTTGACTTACCGAAACAATTCCATTTGAAACAAGATATTGTATTCCATTAAGGAAATCACGATCATTTATAGTTCCATCTGCCCACCATCCAGCAGAATTTTTAACCCAAGAAGGAATTTCAGGGGTTTTGTTTTGGATTAAATTTTTTTCAACTTGAATAATTTCTTCATTTACCAAGAATTCAATTCCTTTCACAAAATCTTCATCAGTAATAGAATCATTTGCCCACCATCCAGCAGAATTTTTAACCCAAGAAGGAATTTCTTCTCCAAATACACTTGGGATTGAAAAAATTACAATTAGGCCTAAAATAACTAGAAAATAATTCATAAATCCGTTATGTTTCCTAGTCTTAAAAAAGAAAACACAATTTTCATTCTTGAAAATTATTTGGCACATATTCGACCAAATCAAATTTGAAAATGATATCTTAACCTTTTATAATAAAAGGAGTTTTTATATTCAATGAAATTAACAGCCCTAGCGGTACTATTTGCTACAATTCTATTGACAGGTGCAATATTTGCATCATCTTCAGTCCAATTTGCAGATGCAGTAAAAGGAAAAGGTGTTTCGACCTCAGCATATGGTTCTAGCACTAATATCTGTGGACTCCAACTTTGTTCTGAAATTCCAGGAGGAAAAGAAGCATGGGAAGCACAAAAAAATCCTGTGGATGTTGTAATTCCTCGTTATGGTCTTGAACAGAAAGGAATGCAAGTACCTCCTGAAACAGTTCATGAGAAAATGACTCACGGAGACATTTGTCAATGTGGATCAGATGGATGTAATTGTCCAGGATGTTCATGTAGTGAAGATGGAATTTGTAACTGTCATGGAGAATCACACAAATGTTATTGTGGAGATGCAATGAGGCATGGTGACACAGGAATGTGTCAAGGTTGTGGCATGTTAGATCATGGTTCTTATGGAATGAAAGATCATGGAATGAAAACAATTACTGGCACAATACAATCAGAGACTGATCCAGGAAAAGGTCATGAACAGCACCAACTTGCAGTACTATTAGCACCTTCTGATAAAATGTACAAAGGAATGCTAACATATTCAGCATCTGAAAATGTTCAACTAGTTGCACTTCACGGCCCATTAACTGATGATGAAGTTATGGGACAAACTATCTGGACTCCAGATGGCAAGACAAAGTTTGCACTAACGCTTGTTGACCAACAAAACAAGATGGGAACATGGATGTTTACAGGTAATGCATTAGCAGTTCATACATTTAATGATAAACCATTTTCAATGTCATATTCAGTTCACTATGCACAAATTTCTGATGGACATGGAATGTATGGAAGTTGTGATTGTGCAGAAGGATGTTCATGTGATCAAGGTGGAGCATGTATTTGTTCTGGTGAAGCCGGACCATGTATGTGTGGACCAAACTGTAACTGTGGAGATTCTATGAAATATGGTTCTGATTCAACATGTAATTGCAGTGAGGATGGAACATGCTCATGTGGTGCAGGATGCAATTGCACTATGGAAAATTGCTCATGTGGTGAAACTGGTGAATGTACATGTGGTGCAGGATGCAATTGTTCTGGAACAAGCGGTTCTCATGGAGACATGAAACACGGTGATGGAGAAATGTGTTCTTCATGTGGTGGTATGTCAGGACATGATTCTAAAATGAGTGGACATGAAATGAAAGCCCATTCAGGAACAATGCAATCAGAGACTGATCCAGGAAAAGGTCATGAACAGCACCAACTTGCAGTACTATTACCTCCAAGTTCTGATGCATATGCAGGATTACTAACATATTCAGCATCTGAAAATGTTCAACTAGTTGCACTTCACGGCCCATTAACTGATGATGAAGTTATGGGACAAACTATCTGGACTCCAGATGGCAAGACAAAGTTTGCACTAACGCTTGTTGACCAACAAAACAAGATGGGAACATGGATGTTTACAGGTAATGCATTAGCAGTTCATACATTTAATGATAAACCATTTTCAATGTCATATTCAGTTCACTATGCACAAATTTCTGATGGACATGGAATGTATGGAAGTTGTGATTGTGCAGAAGGATGTTCATGTGATCAAGGTGGAGCATGTATTTGTTCTGGTGAAGCCGGACCATGTATGTGTGGACCAAACTGTAACTGTGGAGATTCTATGAAATATGGTTCTGATTCAACATGTAATTGCAGTGAGGATGGAACATGCTCATGTGGTGCAGGATGCAATTGCACTATGGAAAATTGCTCATGTGGTGAAACTGGTGAATGTACATGTGGTGCAGGATGCAATTGTTCTGGAACAAGCGGTTCTCATGGAGACATGAAACACGGTGATGGAGAAATGTGTTCTTCATGTGGTGGTATGTCAGGACATGATTCTAAAATGAGTGGACATGAAATGAAAGCCCATTCAGGAACAATGCAATCAGAGACTGATCCAGGAAAAGGTCATGAACAGCACCAACTTGCAGTACTATTACCTCCAAGTTCTGATGCATATGCAGGATTACTAACATATTCAGCATCTGAAAATGTTCAACTAGTTGCACTTCACGGCCCATTAACTGATGATGAAGTTATGGGACAAACTATCTGGACTCCAGATGGTAAGACAAAGTTTGCACTAACGCTTGTTGACCAACAAAACAAGATGGGAACATGGATGTTTACAGGTAATGCATTAGCAGTTCATACATTTAGCACTGATCCATTTGATATCACTTATTCCATTGTAACAATGGGTGGTGATTCAGCATCGGTTCATGAGAAGAGATCTCATGGTGCAACATGTAATTGTGCAGCAGATTGTACATGCGACAAAGATGGCCTATGTACATGTTCTGGTGAATCCGGACCATGTATGTGTGGACCAAACTGTAACTGTGGACAATAATCCACTTTCTTTTTATTTTCTATTTTTTAAGTAACAAAACTTTAAGACATATTACTAAGAGACAAACTGAAAACGATCTTGTTTGTAACCTTCTTGTAATTTGCCCTCTATGGGGATTTTATTTCCACAATACTCACAGCAATTTTTCTTATCAAGATGCCATTCTCTAATGCTGAATCCATAACGATTTACAACTATCTTATTGCATTCAGAACAATACGTATGCTCCCACTTGTGACCAGGAACATTTCCTAAATACACATACTTTAACCCAACATCCTTTGCAACCTGATAGTGTTTTTCCAGAGTTTCAACAGGAGTACTAGGATACTCCATCATTTTGTAATCAGGGTGAAATCTCAAAAAGTGAATTGGCATTTCAGGCCCAAATTCATCATAAATGAATTTTGAAAGTTTTCTTGCATGCTCTAAATCATCACCTACTTTGGGTACGATCAAGTCAGTAATTTCTACATGGATTTTTGTTTTATCCCTAATTTCTAATAGAGTGTCAAAGATTGGTTGTGGATCAGGAACTCCAATAAATTTTCTAGTAAATTCTTTTTCCGCATTTCCCTTAAAATCTACAGTAATTCCATCAAGGAATTCATTCATCATTGAAACTGATTCAGGAGTATCATATCCATTTGAGACAAATACATTGAACAGTCCTTTTTTTCTTGCAGCTAGTCCACAATCACGTGCAAACTCAATGAAGATAGATGGTTCATTGTAGGTATATGCAATTCCATGTGCGCCATATTTGACTGCAGTATTTGCAACATCATCAGGGGTCATATCAATTCCCTCAACTGCTCTACGCTGGCTGATATCAGAATTTTGACAATATCTGCAGAGCCAATTGCATCCAGTTGTTGCAATAGAGTACACCTTACTGCCAGGATAATAGTGAATTAGTGGTTTTTTCTCAATAGGGTCAACGTGGCCTGAAATAACTTTACCATACGCATATAGTTGCAGTTTACCATTTTCATTTCCTCTAATTCCACATAAACCGATTTGGCCTTTGCCAATCTCACAATATCTAGCACAAGCAGTACATTTTACCTTATCATTAGGTAATGTCTCATAAAGTTCTGCTTCTTTTCCCAGTATTTCCGTCAATGTTTTTTATTGTGTTTTAACGTATTTAACAAGTATGAGAGAATCAAAGGAATTTTCTGATGCTGATGGAGAAGAACTAGTAAAATTTGCTCGAAGAGCAGTTACAGAGTTTTTAAAAAATAATTCAAAGATTGATAATGATGAATTCAATTCCAAATTTAATTTTAGTTCAGGTGTATTTGTTACATTAAACAAACAAGATTCGTTAAGAGGATGTATAGGATATCCAATTCCGGTAAAAAAATTATCAGAAGGATTAATTGATACTGCAATATCTGCTGCGACTCAAGATACACGATTTAGTCCAGTAAGTTATGATGAATTAGACAAGATTACTTTTGAGGTCACAGTTCTTACTCCACCTGTTGAAATCAAAGTAGAACAGTTCAAGGATTATCTCAAAGAGATTAAAGTGGGTAGAGATGGATTGATTGTAGAGAATTCATACTCGTCAGGTTTGCTATTACCACAGGTTCCAACTGAATATGGTTGGAATGTTGAAGAATTTATTGAATACACATGCCAGAAAGCTGGACTAGACAAAGATGCATGGAAAGATATGGATACTAAAATCTCAAAATTTGAAGGTGTAATTTTCAAAGAAGAGACGCCTAATGGAAACATCATCAGAGAATCATATGATGATTTTTTATAAAATAATAAACAAAACAAGGCAATGATCAGAGAACCAGTAGTTGCAGGACAGTTTTACCCTGGAACAAGCACAGAATTAAGGAATATGATAAAACAGTGTATTGAACATGAATATGGCCCAGGTAGCAAGCCTAGTACATCAAATGAAAAAATTTTTGGAATAGTTTGCCCTCACGCAGGATATATCTATTCAGGTCCTACTGCATGTCATTCTTACAAATCAATTGCATCACAGAATCCAGAACTTGTAATCATTATTGGACCGAATCATTTTGGAGTAGGGAAAGATGTAGCCACAATGACAGATGCACAATGGAAAACTCCTTTGGGAATGGTTCAAGTAGATTCAGATTCGGCAAAAGAGATAGTTGAAATATCAAATTTCATTGAAATTGACGAGTATTCTCATTCCCAAGATCATAGTTTAGAAGTACAAATTCCAATGTTGCAAGAAATTCTTTCAAATGATTTTCAGATTCTTCCTATAATTTTACGATCACAGAACATAAGTACTGCAATAGATGTTGGAAATGCAGTTTCAAGAATTGTAGAAAAGAAAAATGCAATAATTGTTGCATCATCAGATTTTACACATTATGAAGAAAATTCTTTTGCACATCAACAAGACAAAGCATTGATAGAACCAATTTTAGAAATGGATTTAGAAAGATTCTATCAAGTCTTAAATGAAAGAAGAGTAACTGCATGTGGATATGGTGCAATTGCATCAACGATGATTGCATGTAAAAATCTCGGTGCAAAAAAAGGTGAACTACTAAGTTATGCAACAAGTGGTGATGTGTCAGGAGATACAGAATCAGTTGTAGGTTATGGATCTATCAAATTTGTTTAAAACTGTGTTTACTTTTTTCCAAATTTACCATGTAATGGAACAAAAGCATATTTTGAATGATTTTTAATCTCAACTATTCCTTTAGAGGTTTTTTGTAGCAAAACTAATGACTGGGAAGAATCACCAACAGGTGCAATTATGAGCCCATTTTCCTTTAGTTGATCAAGTAAAGGTAGAGGAATTTCAGAACACGCAGCAGTTATTATGATTCTATCATAGGGCGATGCTTCAGAATATCCAAGACTGCCATCGCCTAAAATTACATGTACGTTGTCAATGTTGAATTTTTTCAGATTTTCTTGTGCAAATTTTACTAGTTCTGGATGTCGCTCAACAGAATAAACATCTCCCTTTCCTACCAAGTAAGAAAGAATTGCACTCTGCCAGCCTGAACCAGTGCCAATTTCTAAAATTTTTTGTCCATCTTTTACATCCAACCATTCTGTCATTCTTACAACAACTCCAGGTTGAGAAATGGTTTGATTCTTCATAATTGGGAGAGGTTCGTTGTCATATGCATAATCTAGTTCTGATTTTGGAACAAATTCATGTCTTGGAATGTTTCTTAATGCAGATTCTACACGATCATCAGTTAGAAATTTTGAATTTTTCAGATGAATAATTAAATCATTTATTCCAGTATGATATTTTTTTTCAGTTTGAAATTTTCCCATCTAGTTTAATGTCTTTTTTTATAATTAAAACACTTGGTGTGTTTTCATTTTTGATTTTAGATTAGTTTTCTGATTCAGGATTATCATGTCTAATTGTATT
>Ga0224506_10002393_pt1 | contig 12769 bp, 7 predicted proteins | sample SF_Jan12_sed_USG_2_FD_169108 | JGI IMG/M metagenome (GOLD analysis project Ga0224506, IMG submission 169108) | Sediment microbial communities from San Francisco Bay, California, United States - SF_Jan12_sed_USGS_8_1 | ecosystem: Environmental > Aquatic > Marine > Sediment | place: USA...
GGCGGTACCGAGAATCTCTTGGTGCATGATGGGCGAATCAATTTCAACAAGACCTGCAACCCTGGTGGACCCAAAATCAATAATTTTTACAGTACCATTGCGGTCGATCATGATGTTATTTGGGCGCAAGTCCTGGTGCAACATTTCCAAACGATGAAATGCGCGTAGGCCTTTGGCAATTTGTTCGGCAATATCGCGTACTATTTCCATTTTGGGTTTTCTGTGATCGAGCATCCATTGGGCAAGGCTTTGCCCTTCAATATATTCACTGGTGATATATAAATAATTACGTTGGCGATCGCTAGGATAGGCTTTTGCAACATGAGGACTATTCATTCGTTTGGCGACCCATTCCTCCATTAAAAAGCGCTCTAAATAAGCAGCATCACCCCGCAAGTCTACCGATGGAATTTTGATGACCAGTTCTTGCTGGTTTGTTGTATCTTTAGCGAGAAAAACATGACTGCGGCTGCTCATATGAAGTTCACGCAAAATCTCGTAGCCATCAAGTACTTTACGATTGTCTAGTTCAGGTGGAAAAGGTAGTTGCGTTAGCTGTTGATAGATTTCATCTGGGTTCTGTTGTGGCAATTGCTCGATTTTAACAATTTGCACTGATAAATTATCGTCACTACCATTATCGTAGGCGAGCTTGACAATTGTTTCAGCGGCACTTTGTAAGTCCTTTGCATGTTGATGTATGCATTGTGTTATCGTTGCCACATCGACAAATTCATATACGCCATCGGTGGCTAGTATAAAACAATCATCGGCTTCAACATTGAGCGCACGGTAATCGATTTCCAGTTGTGGATTAACACCGAGGGCACGGCTTAAATAGCTACTATCATCGGAAATCCATAAACGGTGATCTTCGGTTAGTTGTTCCAAGGTGTTGCTATGAACTGCATACACACGGGTATCGCCCGCATGAAAAATATGCGCAGTTCTTGATTTAATGATGAGGGCGCTAAAGGTGCAAACATAACCTTTGTCTTTATCGTAACGGAATTCACTTTGACGGGTTTGCGCGTGTAACCAAAAATTACTGGCCTGCAAAACTTTTTGTGCGGAGGATTTTACGGACCACGCATCAGAGGTACTGTAATAATCGGCAAGAAAACCGGTAACGGCGGATTCACTCGCAATTTGACTGACCTGACTGCTGCTAATGCCGTCGGCCAAAACAATGGTTACGCCTTTACTGCTGAGTAATGGTTCTTGCGGAATGCAGGCGCCATGAAAGTCTTGGTTTACAGGTTTGCGGCCTTTATCCGAGTATTGACCAATAGCGATTTTAAGTTGATTGCCCATAATGTTTAATCACAAAAACCCGCTGACAAGTGCCACCGGGTTTTTGTTAATTCACTAGGCCATTTTACGCTTAGGGCCGGTTTTAACATGGGTGCTATACAGGGTTAAACCTGTAAATGCGAGGCCACCCACTAAGTTACCGAGAGCGGTGGGGATTTCATTCCACCATAAATATTGCCCAAAGGAAAAGTCTCCGCCCATGATAATTGCAGAAGGAAATAGAAACATATTCACAACAGAATGCTCAAAACCCATAAAGAAGAACAGCATGATCGGCATCCACATGGCCAGAACTTTTCCGCTGACCGTCGTCGAAATCATAGCGCCAACCACGCCCATGGAGACCATCCAGTTGCACAGCATGCCACGTAGAAAAACCGTTAGCCAACCGGCGACACCATGTTCAGCATATCCTAATGTACGTGCCTCACCCACGCCTGCGAGTTTCTGTCCGACAGCGCCGGGTTCAACCGAAAATCCATAAGTGAAAACCACCGCCATCATGGCTGCAGTAGTTAGGGCGCCAGCAAAGTTGCCAACAAAAACTAAACCCCAGTTTTTTAAAATACCACCAATGGTGACGCCAGGACGTTTGTCCAGCCAGGCGAGGGGGGTTAATACAAATACACCGGTTAATAAATCAAATCCCATCAAGTAAAGCATGCAAAAACCAACGGGAAACAACACGGCACCGAGTATGGCTGAGCCCGTGGTCACTGCCACGGTAATCGCAAACACGGCGGCCAAGCCTAAAATCGCGCCAGCCATATAAGCACGAATAAGTGTATCTCGCGTCGACATGTAAATTTTGGATTCACCGGCATCGACCATTTTTGTTACAAATTCTGAAGGCGCTAAATAAGACATACATCCCCCTAAAAAATAAAACCAAGTGTGAAATTATGAATTTAAAACACATGTTCAATTTGTGTGAACTGCTAAGAGCAAGCCTTAAGCCAATTTCTAAATATTGACCCAACTTATTGTTTTGAAAGAAAATAATGCTAATAATGGCAGATAATAAGGGCGTTCTTTTTTACTTACCGCCCTAAAATAAGGCGCGCTTTTAAAACCTATGTTTGTTTTTAGTGCAGCTATTGTTGCCTTCTGCACAAGTGTTGTAACTGCTACAATTTGCCTACTTCTGAAATTAACCTGGATTTAACTTAATCCATTTATGTTTAAAACTTATGCAAGCTAAATTAATATCCCCAGAAATTATCAAGCACTGCTTCGCGAAGACCTATGCGCTAGCGCAGCAAAATTTTAAAACCAGTGTTGAGCGATTAAATACGGCAGACTACCAAACATTCAGTTTTGACCAGCTTGGGCCTGAAAACGAAACCTTGGCCACTGCCGTTAGCTGGATCGGGCGAGCGGATGCCTCCCGAGTACTGGTGCTGCAAAGTGCCACTCACGGTATTGAAGGTTTTGCCGGTTCGGCAATTCAGTTGGATTTTCTCAAACATCAATTGCACAAGCTAACCGATACGGATGTGAGTGTTTTATTGATTCATGCGATTAATCCCTATGGTTTTGCGTGGTTGAGACGGGTGAATGAAGACGGTGTTGATTTGAATCGCAACTTTATCGATTTTACTCAAGCCTTACCGAAAAACACTATATACACAGAATTGGCAAACAAACTATTGCCGGCGCATGAACAAGATCTGGAGAGCAGTTGGGCAGATCTGCTGACATGGCGTGATAACAATGGACAAGGTTTATTTGAAGAAGGCATCACTCGCGGCCAATACGACTATCCCGACGGTTTGTTTTATGGCGGCCAAGCGGCGAGTCAGTCAAGAAAAAATTTAGAAAAAATTATTTCTGATTTTGATTTAGCAGGGCGCGATTATGTGGCCGTCATCGACATTCACACAGGATTGGGGCCCTTTTCTTATGGAGAATTAATCTGTGATCATGCGCCGAATAGTTCAGCCGTCGCATGGGCACGAAATGTTTATGGTCAAAGCGTGACGGAACCAGCGTTGGGTACCTCCAGCTCAGCACCCAAAGACGGCCTACTGGATTATTGTTGGCACCAAGCACTAAACGATCGTATTTGTTTTGTAACTTTAGAATTTGGCACTTATTCCATAGAAAAAATGTTTGCTGCATTACGCGCTGATCATTTATTGCATCGCCAGACTTTTGATTGGAATGATTCACATGTGCAAGCCATCAAGCAAACATTAAAACAATTTTTTTATCCGGCGACAGCCGATTGGCAAGAGTTAGTGTTATTGCGTGGACGACAAGTCATTGCCCAAGCGATACAAGGATTGTGTGAACAATCAGCTTAACATGATATTTGTGTTGTTCACGATCTTGTCGAAACGATATCCATAGGAATTTTTATTCACAAAGGTTGAGCACATGCAGGAAAAAGATATTATCTTAATCAAAGACAATATAATTTCACTGGCGCGACAAGAGCTAGTGCCACGTTTCGCCCAAGTGACGCATGAACATAAAGCCGATGGCAGTATCGTGACGGAAGCGGATATTGTCATGCAAACAGCGGTCATTGATTTTTTGCAACAACACTGGCCTGATATCCCCGTTCTGGGTGAAGAAATGAGTACTGCAACACAGCAAGCATTGATTGATGGTGATGGCCATTATTGGTGTTTAGACCCACTGGATGGAACCAGTAATTTTGCTGCAGGTCTCCCATATTTTTGCACCTCGCTTGCTTTGGTTAATCATGGGCGTTGCCAATTTGCTCTCATTTATGACCCGATTCGTGATGAATGTTTTACTGCAACTGATGCTGGGCCAGCAACACTCAATGCTGAACGCTTGAATCTGGATATAGCCGCATGGCCGCTCAATCAAGCCATCGCGTTTATTGATTTAAAACGTTTGCCTAGCCATTTAGCTATGCAACTGGTTAGCAGGCCACCGTTCGCATCGCAGCGCAATTTTGGCTCTGGTGCATTGGATTGGGCCTGGTTGGCTGCAGGGCGTTTTCATTATTATCTACATGGTGGGCAAAAACTTTGGGACTACACCGCAGGTGAACTCATTTTGCGCCAAGCGGGGGGGGTTGCAACAACATTTTCCAAAGAGCCCGTCACTTGTCATCAATTAACACCACGTTCAATTTGTGCTTCTATCAATGCCACTGCGCAAGCCACTTGGTTGGGTTATGTTCAATCCATACTAGATCAGTGAACGAATATATTGTCTGTAGTATTGCTAATGAAGATTTGAAAATAGGTGGTTTCGATAAATTGTTTTTAATAAAAACTACTACGATGTCTTTGCTTGAGAATAGCGAAAGTACATCAAACACTTTAAGCGACAAATCGATCAATTTGCATCGCCCGATTTTTCATCTCAATCAGCTTTCATACGAATAGTGTTGTCTTGTTAAATCAGGATATTGTTATCCTGTTTGAAACAATTGATGCTAAAATGGACAAGGATTTGCAGTAAAAATTCCGTAGTTAAAAGGCTTTGCTTGCAAACAGTTAAAAGTCCATCGTGATCAGTATAGAGGCATTTACATGGCAGAAACAGTGAACAATGACAAGATTATTGTTGGAAGTGAGGAATGGTGTGCATTTCCAGACCTGGGCATTCCTGCGATTAAAGCACGCGTCGATACTGGAGCGAAAACTTCATCGATTCATGCCTTCAATATTCAAAAATTCCGCCGCCAAGGTCAATCATGGGTGAGTTTTGAAATCCACCCATTGCAAAATAATCGTAGTACAGTAATTCGCTGCGAAAAACCAATTGTCGATAAACGCGTAGTGAAAAGTTCTAGCGGCATCGGTGAGACTCGATACGTTATTCTCGCCCATTTACGCATGGGTCAATCCGTGTGGAAAGTGGAACTGACATTGGCGAACCGGGACTCCATGGGGTTTCGTATGCTACTTGGTCGTGAAGCCATGAGCCAACGATTGGTAGTGGATCCATCATTGAGTTTTTGCCAAGGTGAAGTGCATGAACAGGAGCTTGATGAATTTTATGGCAAGAAAGAGCCGAGTAAAACCGGTTTGAAAATTGGCCTTCTTGCCAGCAATCCCGATTTGTATAGCAACCAACGAATTCTTGAAGCGGGTGATGAGCGTGGACACGAAATGGAGTTTCTGGATATCAAGCAATGTTATATGAAACTGGATGCCACAGAGCCCGAAGCGCATTATCGTGGTGGTAAATTACTCGGTGATTTAGATGCGGTGGTTACACGCATTCGCCCCAGTGTGACATTTTATGGTTGTGCCTTAACGCGCCAATTTGAAAGCATGGGTGTATTAACTGCTAATTCCTCGTCAGCGATCACACAATCCCGTGACAAATTATTTTCACTTCAATTAATGGTTAAACATGGCATTCGTGTACCAACCACAGGATTTGCAAAGTCACCGATTGACACCAGTGATCTGGTCGATATGGTGGGTGGCGCACCGCTAGTGGTTAAGCTATTGGAAGGTACTCAGGGTCGAGGCGTGGTCTTGGCTGAAACTCGCAAAGCCGCAGAAAGTGTAATCAATGCCTTTAAATCCTTGCGTGCCAATTTATTAGTTCAGGAATTTATTAAAGAGGCCGATGGCAAGGACTTACGTTGTTTTGTGATCGATGGCAAAGTAGTGGCCTCCATTCAACGCGAGGCTGCACCCGGCGAGTTTAGAGCAAATATTCACCAAGGTGGCAGTGCCAGTGTGGTAAAAATCACACCTGAAGAACGCACACTTGCAGTCAAGGCAGCAAAAACACTGGGTTTAACAATCGCGGGTGTGGACATTATTCGTTCAAAAGTCGGTCCCCTACTGTTGGAAGTCAATTCTTCGCCCGGACTGGAAGGTATTGAAACCGCAACAGGCAAAGACATCGCCGGTTTAATGATTGCATCTATCGAGAAAAAATTGGGGTGGAAACGGGATTTAGCGATTAAAGATCCCACTTATTCCGATCCGGATGCTTAACCAAAACGATTGGGTTTTTTTACATTTTTAGTGTTGCACTTCGGTGACATCGTCAATGTGAATCACTGCAAGCCGGTATATTTTCTCGAGCGCCTTGTTGTTCCTTGAGTATTTCCTGGGGATAAATAATGAAACTAAGCAATGACAATTTGCGTCAACATATTCTTCATCAACGTGAAGATCTGACCACGAAATTAGAAAAGCCAATAAAAAAAATTGCCCAGTCTTGCGCCAAAGTCTGGTTTGATAAAACGGCTTTAGAGCAGGTGTTACTAAAAAGTTTAAAACGCCTGCCTCATTGTAAATTTATATATGCCTTGGATCAGAAAAAAATTCAAATCAGTGACAATATTTCCCCTGATCGTTTAATTAATCTTGATTTTGGTCGCGATCGAGCGGCTCGGCCTTATATGAAACAAGTGAATAGCGATACGGATTTCTTATTGTCCGATGCTTATATCAGCTTACGGGCTGAGCGACCTTCATTGACCGCTATACAAGCGGTGCATGATAAATCAGATCAGTTGCTCGGCTTTATCGGTGCTGATTTTGATTTACGCGATTTGCCGATTACCAAAGTCATGTATCAAGAGCCAAGAGCCTGGCAACAAATGAAAGGTGATCCTTCAATTCGTAGCGGTGTGTTTTATCAATCACGTGTCGAAAGTTTATTAGATAAAAAAATTACGACGGTTATTGGTGTGTTGGAAGAACTAATGTTGGATCATGGTGTATTCCATGTAATGCTGCATTTTTCCAGTAGTCGCGCGATTGTCTGGCATTATGATGACCCTTATCGCTATCGTTTGCTCGATGTAGAATGCCTTACCAGTGCCGATACTTGTCTGGCCTTTCCTAAACGAAAATATCCACGTAAAGCTCTAGCGCCAGCTGGGGTGATACCAAATATTTTTGAAGGCTTTCGTCGATTACGCTATATGGATGATACGTTATATTTACGTACCGGAACGTTTAATATTTTTAATGGAATTGTTGGTTTGACTTTTTCCTGCGATGGTTCGCATTATATTCCTTATGATGAGTTTCTCGATCCAGAGCATTCAATCTGGAATGAATCATCGCAATCCAAACAAGCGGGCTAAACAAGGAATCTTAGGGCTTGAATGAATTCATAAATATAAAGACAGAAAACCAAACGATATTACAAAAACGTTGGCCTGAGCTATTTCAAAAGTTAAATCAAACAACGTTTGCGCCCTATGAATATATCGAAAAAAATGACGCCAGTCTTATTATTCATGGCATACATTTGAGTAGTATTTATGATCGTCGTGCCGAAGCGGAACAACAAACCAGTTTAATTGCCAAAGATGCTGAAAGTGTGAATATCTATGGTATTGGTTTAGGTGATGTGGTGCGAGTGTTGTTGAAACGAGAACTACTTACAACGATTAATGTGTTTCTTTTGAACCTAGCCTGTTTTAAATCGGTATTATCAAGATTTGATTGCTCTGACTGGATGAGCGACCCAAGAGTTGGCTTGCAGCTGCCAGACAATAATGCTGTGATCAATCAACCGTTTGTCGCAGTGCCTTCGTGCTTGATATTAGCGGAATCACGTTTCGCTCGAACTCGCGACAAAGTCAGTTTAGAATTGGCAGCCCCTTACATGCAAAAACATATGGCTGAGCTGCACATACAAATGCGCCAAATGATAAAACGAAATATTGATCTTATTCAAACTGATGATGATGTTTCTTTATTATTTCAAAAACACCAAGGAGAAATGTTTGCTGTTGTAGGCGCCGGACCGAGTTTGCAGGAAACGTTTTCGCTGTTAAAAAGGACTCAAAAACGATTAGTCATTGTGGCGGTGAATACCGCATTGAAGCCGTTGCTGGAAAATCACATTGTGCCAGATTATGTGGTCATGATTGACAGTGACGTGGAAAAAATGAAACAGAATTTCCAGGTGGATATGCGATTACTTAAATCGAGCAAACTCGTGTATTTCCCAGTGGTTGATCATGAGGCATTAACGCTGTGGACACCCAAACGTTATGTTGCGTATGGCGCGCACGCACTTTATGACGAAATACAAAAAACAAACAGACATACGGTGTTATTTACTTCAGGCAGTGTTCTGCACACCGCGACGGATTTAGCGGTCAAGATGGGCGCTGAGAAAATAATATTTTTTGGTGCAGATTTTTGTTTTCCAAATAATCGAACCCATGTTGCCGGAGCGGTGGTTGCACAAGCGTTAAATTCATCCGTGTTGGGCCCACATTGGGTGATGAATGGCTACGGTGAAAAAGTTACAACTCAAGCGAATTACCGGGGGTTTTTGCTTGATTTGGAGAATTATATTCAACAGCAAACACAAATAAAATTTTATAATGCATCGAAAATCGGTGCTTTAATTAATGGAACGGAATTCTGGGTGGATCATGACTGATTCTTTGCAACGAATTCATCAGCAAATCGCCACGACTGCCAATTATTTCCGCATGGGTATGGAAGCCATGGCGAGTGATAGTTTTGTGAAGCTAGTTGAAAGTTTGCTAACCTCGTCAAACACACAAAACACTGAAACTGCCGCGCAACTTAATTTTATACTCAGCGAAATTATTGCCGCGCAACAACGCTGTGATTATTTATATATTGCGGATTTATTGCAATATGAGTTGCAGCCATTGTTAGAGTAGTTTTCTAGCATGCTGCTCCATAATTAATTCTTGCACCTGGATTGTCAATCAAGACACCACCGTTTTGATTTGATAAATCGGATTGATTAAACACATCTCTAAGGTCAATCATATCCCCCGCGCCATCATCAAAACCCATGCGTCCGCCAGGATCGAAAATATTGTTTATTGCTAACATGCATAAATAATTGCCACCTGTGCCCATCAGAACAAACATATCACTTTCAAACCGCCGATGTTGTGTGTCAAAAAAGTTATTAACCACTTCTGCAAAAGCAGTGGAGCCGTCATTCATTTCCAGATGCAGTGCGTATCCATCAATATCATGAATTTCATTATTTGTTATTCTAACATTACTATCTGTAGGGCCGGAGGATCCAAGAGACCCACCTAAATCCAAATAAATATTTGCGGTGCCACCAAAGTCAGAAAGATTAGAAAATTGGTTTGAACTGATATCGATATCCGTATTGCCTTGCCCGGCCGTTCGAATATCAATGCCAGGTCGGGATGATTGGTTGTTGCCAATAAAATCACTATTGTTGATCACAATCGAATTGTTTAATGCGTCGCGCAGTCTTAACCTGATGGCGGAATCGCGCAGAGAAATAAACTCATTCCTTGGATTTAGCGCTGAGCCATCTAACAATAAATGAGTTGATGTAAAATCCGATTGGCCGCGGATAATATCAAGAGCAAAGCTATCAGCAAAAAAACGGTTGCCCAGTAAATCCAAACGAAAGTTGCCATCAGAGTTGAGCGTAAAATCGATCGCAGATTCAAAGGCGTTGGAGTTGTTTGATGCGCCAAACCGATTATCCATAAGTGTGACTGATAAGTCGTTTGCTGGGCCTATATTCGAATTGTCTATAAATATTGCGCTCATCGCATTTGAAAATCCGTCGAATTCAGAATTTCGGATTTCATATTGACCACGGGTATCTATTAATTGAATTGCCGCCAGTCGCTGGTCATTGAAAATCGTATTTTCAATGATGAAGTGTGGAATGGGTATCATGTTTTCGCGTGACAATAATGCAACTTCACCGTTTTGCATCAGACCGCTGCGAATGGTAAGTGTGCCGGAAAACGCTTGTGCATTAATAATCGGTTGAAGAGAGGATGTTGAACGAGTGTCGAATCGATTGAATTCAATATTCGCAGAGCCACTGATGGTTAAGGCACTACGGTTGGTAGATATGAGATTGAAATCGCCAACCATAAAGTTGCCTTGAACGTTAAAAAGTTCGAGTGCAGTATTTTGCGAATCCTGAGCAAAAATTGAATCAATAACAATATTAGCAGTGACATTGCTTAGTGATATGATATTTCCCAAATTCACGGAGTTGATCGACAGCGCATCAATGTCGAGTTGAGCGCCGGGCATTAGGTTTTGTCCGTTAATAATGGTGTCTCTTGTTCCAAAATCAGGGTGAGCTGAGATATTGAGACCACGAATACGGTGTAAATTTCCTTGCAAGCTAATAATGTCAGCGACTGCAGTTGATGGATTACCAATAATCGTCGGAGGCACTGTTGCTGGAAGACTCAAGCCGATCACGGAAAAATCAACACCACTGCCAATTAATTGTTGTTCACCATTCAAAACAATATTATCGGCATAAGCCATTGGGGTGCCACCCGCTTCGGGACTGGCATGTAAATAGAAAATATCCGTGGCTGCAGCATTTATTCGTGTATTAACATCAGCCAAACGGCTAAAGGGAGATAAATAAGTGCCATTGCCGCCGCCACTACGACCATCAATAAACCACACACGTCCGCTGACGTTAATACTGGCAGTTGCGGTGGCAAACATGGCAGGGGTTTCGCCATCGATTGCTCGGTATGTGAAGCTGTCTACGCCATTAAAACCAAGGGGTGGGTCATAAAGAAAAGAACCGTCACTGCCGATTGTCACCTGGCCACCAGCCTGGGTAGCAAAAATTCCCGCTTGTGCTGTTAATGCTTGTACCGAGTCATCGCTATCGTTAACTAATAAGCCGGGAGCAACAATTGTGATAGCGACATTACCTGTGGTTTCATAAGCATCATTATTAGCGACCGGTAATTCGTTCACATGCAGCACATTAATGCTGACTGTTGCTACGGCTGAACTGGCATTATCATTATCAATGACTTTATATTGAAAACTATCGGGACCTTCGTAATTACTAATCGGTGTGTAACTGACTTTGTTGCCACTAAGGTTTATCGCGCCATGAATAGGATTTGATGTAATGTTATAGGATTGAATGCTTCCATCGGGATCGTTGCCTATTAAAATTATATCGCTGCTGGTATTTTCATTAACATCAATACTCATCGCCTGAGCCATTGGAAGATCATTAACCGATGCAATATTAATGGTGATAGTGCTGATTTGCGATGTTAGACTTTCGCTATCAATGGCTTGAAAGGAAATTATTTCTTGGCCAAAAAAGTTAGCATTTGGGGTGTAGCGCAAAAGGGGTAAGTTGCTGCTATCCAATGTACCATTGCTTGGCAGCGAAATTATAGTGAAATTGTTTACCGAGCTATCTTCAATATCGGTAGCGCTTAATGTAATGGTTGTTGCAGCAGCATCTTCATTGATGTTTATGGTTTGTGCTTGTGCGATAGGTGCATCGTTCACCGGAGCAATGTTTAGGCTAATAGTGGCAGCTTGGGATATTTGTTTTTGTTCGTCGAAAACAACAAAACTAAATTGATCCTGTCCAAAATAATTGGCATTGGGTGTATAAACGATACGTGGATCAGATGGCAAACCACTAACGTCTAAGTTGCCCTTGCTAGGCATGGTTATAATTTCATAAGCGTCGACAACACCATCAATATCAACGCCGCCGAGTGTAATTGCTTTAGTGCTATCTTCGTTCAAGTTAATGCTTTGTGCGCTCGCAGCCGGAGGATCATTGACCGCACTAATGTTTAAGCTAATGCTTTGCTCGGCTGACGGAACATTATTATTATCATAAACAATAAAAACAAAACTATCGTCACCATAATAATTCGCAACCGGCGTGTAAGTCACTTGCGGTAAATTTTCCGAATTAAGTGAGCCACGGTTGGGAAGTGTGATGATCTCAAAACGACTAATGCTGCCGTCGACATCGTTACCACTAAGATTAAATGTTAAATTGGCATCTTCCACAACATCAAGTGATTGGGCTATGGCCGTCGGTGCATCGTTCACAGGATTAATCGTAATGCGAACGGTGGCGGGTTGGGAGTCTAAACCGGAGTCATCAGTGCTAATGAATGTGAATTGATCGCTACCAAAATGATTGTTATTGGGTGTGTATTGAATATTGGGTAAAGCATCTAAAACCAAGTTACCGTGCAAGGGCTGCTCGACAATAGAAAACCCATTTATCTGGCCATCGATATCGCTACCGCTTAATTCGATCGGAGTCATCGTATCTTCGTCAATCACTAGGTCCTGTGCATTGGCAATGGGTGCATCGTTGATTGAATTGATTGTAAGTTCAACAGTCGCGGCAACTGAGGCTACCTCATCATTGTCGAAAACAATAAAACTCAAACTATCCGTACCAAAATAATTTAAACGAGGCGTGTAACTAATACTGGGTAAGTCACTAATATCTAAACTGCCTTCTTCTGGAAACTGAGTTATTTCATAGCGTGTAATGCTGCCATCGCTGTCACTACCACTGAGCGTAATAATTTTACTAGCGTCCTCGTCCAAATTAATCTGTTGAGCCTGTGCCAGTGGTCGATCATTGCTGGCGCCAACATTAATACGAATAGTCGCGGTAGCTGATTGTAGATTGCTGTCGTCACTGGCGTAAAAAGTAAATCGGTCTTCACCAAAAAAATCAC
>Ga0224506_10002395_pt1 | contig 12767 bp, 4 predicted proteins | sample SF_Jan12_sed_USG_2_FD_169108 | JGI IMG/M metagenome (GOLD analysis project Ga0224506, IMG submission 169108) | Sediment microbial communities from San Francisco Bay, California, United States - SF_Jan12_sed_USGS_8_1 | ecosystem: Environmental > Aquatic > Marine > Sediment | place: USA...
AGAAGTTGCTGCTGTCTATCACGAGATTGCTTAAACTCTTTTTCACGCTCTTTGTTAATATTGTTATCAGTCGTGGCTTGTTGGTGTATGCGAGAAAGCAAATCATCTATAGGATTAGCGTAAGACACATTAGAATAACCAGATAGAAAAACAACTATCACACCAAGGTTTATTATAAATTTACGAATAAAATACATCAGAGTTTAACCCCGCTATACTGAACGGGTACCATTAAAAGATCAGGTGAGTCATGCTTTTTTGCGACCTTTAATGCTTTTAAAACATAATCTTCATACTCGCCAGGTAGTACCTGCCATGAATGACTCTTTTTATCCCAGTACCCTAAAGTCTCACCATCCAGAGTGTGATAGTAAAAACCGATTCTACCAATGCGTAAATATTCAACAGTGATGTGCTTATCATTAACCGTTAACTTTCCCTGGTAAGCGCCGATGGTTTTACCGTAACCAACTTCTATCTGGTAAGCTTCCATAACACGTCGATACTTTTCTGATACAGAAACATCTGCCAGATTCATCAAAGTATTGAGTTCAGCGATGCGTTCTTTTCTTTCGTTCTGATGAAACGGAATATCCAGCTTAATAAATTCATCCAGAGTAGTTACCATGCGAATCATTAGTGGGCTGATGTTCTGCTGAGTATCATCAATCTCACCTAATTGACGATTTATCTTTACCATTTCATCTTGCTGAGACTTTATAAGGCTAGCCAGATGATTATTGTAAGCTTTGATGTTATCAATTTTATGCAAAGTTACCTTATAATCTTCCAGCATGCGTTGTGTCTGGTCAGATAGATTATTGATACGTGTTTGAGATGACTTTGAAATCAATGTCTGTCGTTCTTGTACCTTCACAACATCATTAATATCTTTCTCTGCTAACACCGTATTAGTGAATAACAGAACAAAACCAGACAAAAACAACAGGCTTATAGACTTATATTTCATACTACATATCCTTATGAAACAAAAAAAAGGGTGGAAATCACCCTTTACATTAGAATTGGTGATTTACTCTTAAGTAATAAAAACGACCTATTGGATTATGAAGTGATGAATCGTAGCTAAGATAATCCGCATTGGAAAAAGGTGGCTCTTTATCAGTTAGATTATTTATCCCGGCAGTAAATGACATATCCTTAACTGCTTTATAGACATATTGGAGATTATATGTTGTTAACGAATTAACCACATGATTATCAATTGTTCCATTCCACGCATCTTTATATTCATCAATATAATTACCAATTAATGCCACACTATAACTTTTCTTATTTAGTGTCACAGTCATTGTATTTCGTAATTCTGGGTTACGATACGTACCTTCAAGATTTTCTGTTGATCCTCCAGCTACAGCTTGATATTCGAAACCAAGCAATTTCGATGTGACGTTACGAAAACTGACTTCGCCGAAAGAAGTTTGCCAGGTAAATAATAACTCAAGATCCATACCGTCAGTATTTTGTTCAGCATAGTTACGGAATGTATCATTTATAGATGATATGGGACCTGGATCACCGGGGAATTGAGCCACCCCTCTGTTAACAGAGCCAGGGAATTGTGATTCATTATCCAAGACATACTGAGTATTATCTTCAATAATATTTTCCTGAGTATATCTCCAGTAATCTAGTCCTATTATGATATTTTTTGCAGGCTCATAAACAATGCCAAGATAAATTGACTTTGAATCCTCTGGTTCAAGATCTTTGTTACCTGATAAATTAACTTCAAATGGACCTGATGAAGCACCTCCGCAAAGATTTGGATCTGAGAATAATGCCATACATGTATTAAACCTATTTGTATCAAATAATTGCTTGTATGCTATTGTTTGGCTATAAAGCTGAGGTAGTGATGGTGCTTTAAATCCTGTACCAGCCGAAGCGCGAAATAGTAACTTTTCGGTTGGTTTATATTTTACAGCTAATTTTGGATTTGCCGTAGTACCGAAGTCACTGTAATTTTCTATTCTTGCTGCAACCTGTAGTTCAACATCATTACTCACCGGTATGTTAACTTCCGCAAATCCTGCAATAATATTTCGATCCTCATCAACTGATGTACCCGTTTTACCAATAATATCTCCACTGACTACTGATGCATCTGGGATATCTGATATGGCTTCATTTCGGTAATCCATACCAACTGCTAAAGTAATTGGCCCAGATTCAAGTTGTGATAATTCGCCAACAATTTTACCATCGATACCTTGGGTAGTTGATTCGCCTATACGCTGTATAGTTCTTTTTACTGTTTCCATTACATCAGGTTGATTTACACCAAATGGATTAATGACATCAGAATTAATAGCCGTATTCATTGCTGATAAGCTTATATAATTGTTGCCGGTTTCTTTCGTATCAGAAGCACTTCGATGAATTGCTGCCGTCCAATCCCAGTCGTTCACAACACCTTCGAAACCTGCTACTACTCTATAAGTATCACTCACAACTTCATCCTGGCGAGGTCCTGCATCTGTCACGCGCCAGAACAATTGTATTGGAGTGGGATTAATAGGGTTATTGGAACTAGCACCCATAACAATATCTCCCTGTATCGGAGTAGGTGCTGACTGATACTCTGATGTAATCTGACTAAGCATAACTTCGGTAAAGAAACTCAAGTCAGTTAAAATTTCACGGTTATAGGTAAATAGGCCACCTAAACGTTCTGTTTCCGGAATTGCAGATATATAAGGATTAGGATTAAAGAATCCTGAACATACTGTTAGACCAAAACATGCAGGATCTGAAGTTCCACCATCAAAATAATTTGCCGGATCATTATCAATTGTTGTCCAATCGAGGCCATCAGTTGGATGTTTAAATGTCTGGTTTGCTTGTGAAGAAAAATCACGTTCTCCTAGTAAAAATGATTCACGTTTATAATAATTTAACGCGAATGTGAGATTACTTTTATCAGTACTTTTCCCTGTTATATAATTAATATCTGTTTCATTTGCATCACCATGCTCAGATACACCAAACCCTTCCGAAATTTCTGAATGTTCGAAATTTTTGCGCAATATGATATTAACGACACCCGCTATTGCATCAGAACCATATAAAGCAGAAGCACCATCTTTAAGTACTTCTACTTTTTCGACTGCGGATAAAGGAATGCTATTCAAATCAACGAAACTATCAGATACATTAAATGCGAATGGATAAGAGGTGAACCTTCTGCCATTAACAAGAACTAACGTTCCATCTTGTCCTAACCCTCTTAAGTTAATACCAGCCGCACCAGAAGATGTACCTTGTGTGCGGTTCTCATTTAAAAGCAAGCCATTATTCATAGTAAGTTTGCTTAAGAGGTCATTTACAGTACTTGCGCCAGAAATGTCTATTTCATCGCGATCAATTATAAGTACTGGTGATGGACCTTCAAAGTCTACTCTTTTTATATGAGTCCCCGTAACATCGAATTTTTGTAGGTCAAATGATTTTTCATTTGATAAAGATGATTTACTATCTTCTTGCTGTGCCAAAGGCTTAATATCGGATTGTTTAACAATCTTTTTACCCGCTGTTGTGTCACTTGTTATATCTGATTCATTAGTTTCCTGCGCAATAACCACTTCACACATAACAAGAATCAACGCCACAACACTTATTGTCGTTTTTCTGAAAAATATTATTCCCATTTTCCTAACCTCCTATTAAACCCAGTTTTTATTTTTGATTAACCTGATAAAACATCATGCAATAACTAAACTTATTTAACTTAAATAACTATTTGGCAACAAGATTAGCCAACAATTTTTTTGCCTTCTTGCTATTCTTGTCATCCGAATGTTTGGTAAAAATGTTAATTGCATAATTCAACAAATTTATCAGCTCATCCTTGTTATGCAAGCCACCATCAAAGAAGCTTGCCTTTTTTATAATTATTAATGCCGCATCATAATTTTCTTGCAGGTTTTTAACGTGAGACAAATACTCATCGTATTTCACGCATGCTAATTTGTAATCACCGATACCCTCATAATTGTCTGCATATAGCTTAATTACATTCAGAATATATATATCCATATTCAAAGATTTAACTATAGTTAATACTTCGTCACATACAGTAATCGATTCATCAAAATGTTTTTTTTCATAATATAATTCTGCCAACATCAGCTTAGCCTCAACGATAAATTTAGTTGAGTGAGTATCTGATAGAATCCGCAGACTTTTATGAATATATTCCTCACATTTTTTTTTATTGTTATCAAAATAATGAGCCACAGCTAACTTATATAAAGTCGCACCAACAAGGTCTTTTCTAATATCTTCTTTATCACTTGTGTTCAATATAAAATTGAAATGCTCAAAAGCGTCATCAATATTTTTTCTAGAAAGACTTATATCACCCAAACAGAATCGCGTTATAGAGATAGATGATATGTTTTGTATCTTTATATTAATATCCAGTGCTTTTTTATAGTACTCAACAGCTTTATCAAACTCACCGAGAAACCCGTAACCATTACCCATGTTTGAATATGTGATTGCCAACCCAGGGAAATCTTCGATATGTTTATATATTTTAATTGCTGAGCTCAGGAACTTGATTGATTCCTTATAATTACCAGTTGCTGTATATGAATTAGCTAACATGTTATTGGCGTAAGCAATATCACGTTTTGATTTCATTTTTTTTGAAATTAATAAAGCTTTATTTGCATGCTTTATAGAATCCGAATATTCACCTTTCCTATAATAAATAGCACTTCGCGTTGAATTTATTTTAGTTTCTAAACTTTTTGATTTTACAGGCAAACAATCCTCAGCCGAATCAAGCCATTTAGTTGATGAGACATAATCACATATCTGTTCATTTGCAACTGCCAATTTATGATGTAATGATGATATTCTACTTGCATATTTAATTGGCCATGGTATGAGTAATTTCCTTTGATTATGCTTCCCAGTCATCCATATATCTAATGATTTACTATATGCATCGATTGCCGAACCATATTGTCCTGAAATATTTAACGTATCACCAATCTTTTCATTCAGCACGGAGCGCTCTATATTTGTTTTTATATTAATTTTATCAAGCGCATTTATAGCAAGACTATAAAACTCTATTGCATCATCAATTGCATATAGAGAAGAAGCTTTATCTGCTGAAATCGATGCATAAAACACTTTCTTTTTATAATTCTCAGATTTATCGTAATGATAAAATATTTTTGAAGCTACATTATCAATATTTTCAGCATTAGTCTTTTCGATATGCTTAGCAACTAAATCATGAAGGTAACGTCGGTCTGAATATAACAGTGTTTCATAAATCACCTCCCATGTTAAATAGTTTGCAAACTGATATTCATTATCTCTTTCTTCAATAAAACCTGACTCAATAAGCTCGGCAATATTTTTACCTAATAATGATGGATCTGGCTTATCATCTATGACGCCATCTTTTACAAGCTGTGTAATCTCGCTAAATTCCATTTAAAAAATTAAACTCACATAATTTTTGTTAATAGGTTCGCATCAAAGTTTCGCCCTATTACAGATGATGTTTGTAACAAATGTTTTGATTCAGAATCTAATTTATCCAACTTAGTCATAATTACATCATAAATAGTGTCAGGTATAACATCACCCATATCATTACTGGAATTTGCTAATTCATGTAAGAACATTGGGTTTCCCTTTGTCTTCACCACATATGAATTCACAATACTTTCCTCTAGCTCTGGCGACAAATAAGAAACAAGTTTAATAGAATCATTGTCGTTCAGGTTATCAACTTCAATTCTTTCATCCAAATTATCAAAATAATAACTCACATCATCAGTGTTCCTTGCCGCATAACCTATAAGTATTTTTTTATCTTCTTTATAAGACACAAGTAATTCAACAACATCTCTAGATGAACTATCTAACCATTGAAGGTTGTCAATAAATATACAAACTGGATATTTTAAAGATAATGAATTGATCAATTTAATTATTGCTATTTCCCTTTTTTCACGTTTCATCTTATTATCAAGTGAACGCACAATAGGATTCGTCTCCATAGTAATGTTTAGTAGGTCAGCTATTAGAGGCAAAAACACTACAATATCAAAGCAATGTTCATTAAAACAATCTATTAGAGTTGTTTTGTTTTCTTCATTTGTATTTTTGTAATCCAAACCTATAAGGAAATAAAGCAGCTCTGATACTGCACTATATGCTGACTTTTGATTATATGGCTTGCAAGAAGAAAATGCGTATAACCAACCTTTAATCTTCAGTTTATTAATAAGCTCTTTTGCTAACCTGGTTTTACCAATTCCTGCATCACCAAATAATAAATACTGTTTAGCGCCACCTTTCACAACGTCGTCGCACATTTCCAACAATGTATGGAGTTCTTTATCTCGACCAACAAATACTGTTTCAGATGTTTCTGCGTTATTAACTTTCTGTTTATTCAATCCTATTAGCCTACTTATAGGTATAGGTTTTTTTTTCCCTTTAACCATTATTGGTTCGAGTTGTTCCAGTATAAATTCATTTCCACAATTCGATACAGTGAAATCAGATACTAATATTTCATTTTCATTTGCGGCTGCCATCAAACGTGCTGAAAGGTTTACACTATCACCAATCACCGTATATTCTCTTCTTGCGACAGAACCAATTTCACCGCAAAAAACATATCCCGTATTTATACCAATCTGATGTTTTAAATTTAACTTTTTACTATTCATTTTTTCTATTACTTCCAATGCAAAATACATTGCACTGGATTCCTGCTTATCCTGCATGACCGGCGCGCCAAAAAGTACAATCAGTTTGTCTCCATGTTCTGAAGCATCACTTGCCGCAAAATATCCTCCATACTTTTCAGCTGTTGCAATAATCAGGTTGGTGTATTCATTTATTTGCGACAAAGCTATCTGCTCACCTTTCTTCTCTATCAGATCGGCTATGCCTGTTACATATATGAAAATAATTGTTGTACGGCGGTGTTCACTTTTGCCTGATGAAAGTCCCTCTGCTATGGGTCTCATCAAGTAACGTTGTAAGATATGATGGGGTAAGTTTGTATCATCAAAATATTTTAGCCTGTGTTTCTTTGCGGCTATCTTCTTTACCAACCAAATATTTTCATGTTCGGTAGATAACATTTTACAATCACCTGTACTTAAGTGATTGTATGTTTCTGTACTAACTACAACTTGACCGGGTTCCGCCATTGGTTCCGTATCAGCTGCCTTATTTACATCTTTACCAACAATATAATAATGTAGCAATCCTTCGCCTTGACCAATTTTTGTTCCGACCTGTCCTACTGAGCAGACAAAAAATCTTCCACTATGAATGCCAATTCTCATACGTAAGTTATGATAGTCGTTTTTTACTTTGACGTGGTTAAACTCACGCATGACACTTTGCATCTCAAGGCCACAAGCGGCTGCACGTTGCGCGTGATTTTCATCCGGAAAATACAACAACATGGCATCCCCACCAAACTTAATCTGAATTCCTCCCCAGCTCACGGCAATTGCAAGCATGCGCTCAAAAAACTGGTTTAGCACACCAGCCATAAGTTCAGCACCTTCTTTTCCTACCTCTCCCAAATTTTCTGACATAGCTGTAAAACCAGTTACATCACAATGCATTAATGAGCCGTCAAGCCATTGATACCAGACAGGTCTTATATCAGGATTTTTTTCCCAATGCTCGATGAGTGTGCGAGGTAAATATCTGAATGCGATTTCTTCTAATTGGTACATACTTATTCGCCAATAGCTATGAAATTAATAATATTTAAATAAATAAAGGGAAGCTGCTATTAGCAGCATCCCAAATTAATATTTATATTTATATTTATATTTATATTTATATAGCTAACCTGCTAGTTAATAAGAAAAATAACCAGTATCAGGCATACTGTCTCCCGACCCTATAGTTTTACCTTTTTCTACACCAGACTGAGTTTCCATATACCAGTTTAGAGGCATATCTTTTGTCCAACCTGTTGGAGCAAGATCAAAACTAATCAATAAAGATTGTTTATCACCTGAAACGGATGCGGTCAGACCATCGAGCTTATTCGTTTTACCAATTGTATTGTTATCATAAGTAAGTTTTAAATCACTCACTCCATCATTGGTATAATCCAAATACAAACGATATTGGAAATCTGGTGAAATTACTCCACCATCAGCAACTTTAACTGTAATATTTATTTTCGTTCCATTTTCACCGGATGAAGTGACATCACACTGAACGAGATCACCGTCTGCTATCACGAAATCAGATGGATCGCCACATGTCATTAATTGTATTTCATCTGATCCTATACCACCTGCTGAATCAGTAATTTTTAATTTTGCATTTAGATTATAATCAGTATCATATTGATGATTAACAGAGAAACTTGCTGACAAGCCATCAGGATTTAATTTTATAAGATCTGTAGCAACTCCATCTTTTACAAGAAGTCCTGATTCTAAGATCGTATCTCCAAAATCCCATATGAATGACACACTATCTGCTTTATCAAGTAGTGAAGTAAATTCAGGTATTGTTGCTGTTAATGTCTTCACACTTAAGTTTGAGTACATACTAACTTCAGCGAGATGTACCTTAATCTCCCGAATACCTTTACCCTTAGCTGTCCAATAAGCAACATTATTTGCACCATCAACAACCTGGAGTATCAATTTAGCATTTTTATTAACCTCGCTACTAAGATCGAGTCCTAAATCTAATTCATAGGGTCCACTTCCAGATAGTGATCCACTGTCTATCGGGGTCAAAATGCCTTTGTCTTGTATAAGCGCAACAATTCTAGAAATACCACTCTTATTATCTACGGCACCGATTACAACAGCTGTAGTGCCATTACCTGATTTCTGTAAATCAACTGACTCAATGCTAGGTGGATAAAAGTCAGTAGAATCAGCCGAACGCAATACATTTAGATCGATTGAATCATAAAGACGCTGAGTACCTAACGCTATGCCAGTATCCGGATCAACGTTAGTACAAGAAAATTGTCCAGGAATTACAACCAGGTTAGGTGAATTATTAAAATAGTTGATACTCGCCAGATTTGATGGCCAATAACCATCTTGACAATATGATTTTTCCACAACGCCTTTAGACCACTCAGTCGTAGGTCGAGAATATACAGGGTTAAAATTAAGTTCATCAGTATAAATTCCACCCATAACTAGTATGCCATGGACTGGAAGACCAGTAGGTATACTTAACACTTTTTTAGGTTGAACTGGTCGTGTTGGAATTGAGTGGTGTTCATTATTTACCTGGTAATAACTACCAGACGCAGTATCTACCTGACTAAAAATATTATTCCCAGCTGGTATTCGTGTACCGTCACTGTCAATAATATTAAAAGAAACGTTAGCTAATGCACTTGAAGAAGATGTCGAGGTAGTAGACATCAACGTAGCCTCATTTTGAAGACTATACATTGGCAAACCATACAAGGTGACTTGTATTGATGATTTTACATCATAAGACGTAACATCGGATACTGATCGTAAATTAGTGAAATAACGTTGTTTTGCTTTAACCAAAGCCTCACCGACTGTTCGGTTTTTCACTAATTCCTCACTAAACAATGCAAGTAATTTTTCTGTACCAGCAACAGACTCTATTCCTGCTAGTCCATAACCTGTACTGCCAATTAATACCCCGCCTTGCTTTAGTACGGATTGCGCAAAATCCAGATTTGGGTTTATTGTATTTGAAGCAAACTCTTTTGCATTTCCATCCGGTAAATTATATCCAGCGTGACAACCCACGGTATAAGTTAAATTACCGGATAAAGCCTGTGTACCACTACCAAACGAATTTATATCACTTGAAAACATAAAATCTGGTTTAGGGTCATATTTATTATAACCATCAGCAGACTGGAAGAAAAAATGTGCAAAATGCGCATTAAAATTACTAATTCCTTTAGAAACTGCTTCTGAATCATTGCAGTTCTCAGCATATGCACCGCCTAATAATTCACAGCCAATATCATTAGCTGTCCAGGTAGAACTTATAAGTTTTGTAACACCTCCACCATTTACCAATTGTTCAAGGTATGTAGCTGATTCCTTTGCCCCATCATCAAAAATATCATAGCCAGATACCATTGCGTTTGTTTTGTTAAGGTTCTTATTATTTTTTAAAAATTCTGAAATAGATTCAGTAATTTCCACCTCATTTTCCACCAAACGTGAAATACTCCACTTAGGTATAAATAAAGAGGTGTCATTAATAAATGGATTATCATCTACATAATAATCATCCGTAAGATTTTTCGACTCAAATAATCTTGCAAAGTCTGGTGTTCCAGGAATTGCTCTCGATTCAAGAGCGTAATTCTTTTCATTTGAAATTGAAGTCGCATCAGGGACACGATAAAATGGAATTATTTTATCGTTACCAATAAGTGTTACAAACTGCGTACCACTTTTAACATATTGCAAAATTTCATTTCTTATATATTTTGCAATCGAAGAGTTAGACTTATCAGAATCACATAGATTCATATCCCACTCATCATATATGTCACTCGGAACAGCCAATATTGTTCCACCAATTTTATCCGCTAAGTCTTTAAGTTTGTCAAATACATTGTCCCATGTACCAGGATATATGGCTTCATACCGTTCTGGCTGAACCACTAATAATGCTGTTGTGCCGGCATTATAAAGCTCACTAAACGTGGTTCTTTTGTCAGTTGGAACGACTATATCATCTACATTACCTATACAATTTTCACCCACCAGAGTTTTAGCACTCATTTGTACTGAAGTTTCAATCTGTAATCTATAAGGTTCTGAACTAAAAGCGCCATTATTACCGACAATTGCGATGATAAATTCGTTATCACTACCTTCAGTATTAAGTAGCAGATGTTCATCCTTTAAACCACGGTTGCTAGACATTGCAACAAGGCTTAGGTGTGATCCTTCAAGATTCCCTAAACCAACTTCAGATAAATTCACGTCTTTAGAGCTAATTTCATCTTGAGCTGGTAATTCGAAAGCCATATCGGACAAAGGGAAATGATTGAAACTCAACTCATTATTTGAAAATGGATTTACTCTTGGATCACGTAACCATATTCCTTTCAGGTTTGAATTATTCATCGCTTCACCAATCGTTGTTGATCCAAAACCAGAAAACAACATGGGTGTGGAACCAAACCCGCTAAACATGAATGTGTTAGGAGTAGAACCAAAGCCACTAAAGAGGAATGTGGTAGGAGTAGAACCAAAGCCGCTAAAGAAGGACATGTTGTTGCTAGGAGTAGAACCAAAGCCACTAAAGAAGTTCATGACAGGAGTAGAACCAAAGCCACTAAATAACATAACAGGAGTTGCACCAAATCCAGAAAACATTGAAGTAGTAGGTGTAGAGCCAAACCCTGAAAATGCTAATGATGGTGTAGTATCCACCGTTAATGGTCTACGCAGAACAATAAGATCATAATCCTGTGGTAAGTTTGATAACTTTATTAATATGCTACTGGCATTAGGTATTGGGTCACCATTTGGTAGAACCACTTTGAATAAATCCACATCACCTTTCTCATGCAGATTGGACAGATAAGCCCATCCACTTTTCAACTCATGAGCCTGTTCTAATGTATTATTAGGTTCCCTTCTTCCCTCATCTGTATTAAGTTTATCTGGATTTATAACTTCTATAGTAAACGGTTTAGTAACATTACCACCATCATTATCATATACTGTAAGACTACCGTTATATGTTCCTGAAGTTGTAGGAGGTGTATAGGTAGCTTGGGTTATGCCAGTTAATAACATTGGAACTTGTTCGACTTCAACAAGAGGTTCACCAACAATAGTACCTTCACCTACATCCCATGAAACTGTAATTTGATCTTCCCAACCAGGATCGATAAATCTACCAAGTAATACTACATTATCTTTTGGATCAGTCGGATCAGTTTTCAATATCTCATAATTTAAAACACTCGCGTATACATTACCATTTACATAATTAATGGCCGGAATAAAAGTAAAATCTCTTGCAAATGTTCCAGACACCGAAGTATCAGAATCACCATACTTATCTGTGACGGTTAATGTTGCCTTAATGGGGCCCTCATCAGGTGAGTTTAGAATTATCTCTCCTGTGTTATAAATATTTTTACAAGAAGGATTATAGTTTGAATTGCAAATTTCCCACTTATTCCGCGTAGTAGTATTATCTTCACCATATGCCTTGGAAGTATCGACTAAAGTAATAATATTCCCTTCTACAGTATTTGGACGAGATACAGAAAACTTGCTTATTGGTGGGATATTCCAGCTATCAACATAAGCCCATGAAGGATGTGCTTCATCGCCAATACCATCGAGACTATAGGAAATAGTAACTTCACTTGCTGGACTTCCATCTGTTGGTAATAAGCCAGAAACAATAATTTTTTTCCATTTTGTATCAACAAGATCACCACGTTTGCCACTAGACAGTTTTAAAACGCAAGGTGTAGTTGAGCAAGATTGAGTTGGTTGATCGGCGAACATTGTGACTGAAAGGTTGCCACCGTCTTTATCCTGTACTGTAATGTTATGTTTTGAGGGATCAGAAGTTGATACATCTATGGTAAAGGTATCTCGTGTATCACGATGTTCCCAGGAAAAGACCCTAAAGCTTAATACTATAGAATCACTGGTAGGAGTAAATGACTGGCTAACGGTATAACTACCGATATTCATATTTTCTGAAATTTGCTTAGGAGTAGCAAG
>Ga0224506_10002396_pt1 | contig 12764 bp, 7 predicted proteins | sample SF_Jan12_sed_USG_2_FD_169108 | JGI IMG/M metagenome (GOLD analysis project Ga0224506, IMG submission 169108) | Sediment microbial communities from San Francisco Bay, California, United States - SF_Jan12_sed_USGS_8_1 | ecosystem: Environmental > Aquatic > Marine > Sediment | place: USA...
AGCACAGGCTATACAACTACCCAGTGTATCGGGAAAGGAGATCAATACCATCCTTTTTGAATATGCACGTACAAATGAAGAAGCACTGGGCGCTATCATTGATAATTTCTCCCTGGTCAATTCGGCAGGCTGTGACGTATGCATACTTTCTACTGCTGATAAGGAGTTTGGTTTCATGAAAACCATTCATATCTGGATCACGCCCAATGACCTGGCAAATGGCAACCTGATGATTCTCATGGGCTATGTCATCATGGGGCACCCGGATTGGAAGAAAGCAAAGATAAAGATTTTATGTATTTTTCCCGAAGAAGAGATCGGGGAACAGCAAGGCCGGCTTATAAGCCAGATTAAAGCCGGCCGCCTGCCTATCTCCGTAAATAATTTAGAACTTATTCCGCGAAAAGCTGAAATCAGCAAAAAAGAACTTATTAATAGTTACTCTAAAGATGCTGACCTTACCATCATCGGGTTTCGCAGTGAGGCTATAAAACAGATGGATACGGAAGTATTTAGGGGATATGATATTGGAAATATCCTATTTATAAATGCGGCCACACAAAAAGAGATTATTTTGGATTAAATATTACAACCATTTAGCGCCTCGTTTGTTTAGTTATTACCTTAGTGGCGTCAACAATTAATCAGCCCCGCTATTTTATTAAATAATTTATGCAAAAAAGGTTTAAAACAGGACTGAAACTTAAAATCACATTAGCACTAATCCTCGTGTCCGGATTAACCTGTCTGATTATTGTGCTTATCTGGGTTTCATCCAGCAAAAAAACACATATCGAAAATACCTTCAACCACCTGATCAGCCTCCGAAATATCCAGAGCAGAAGTATAGAAAATTATTTTAGCAACTTACGCAACACCATGGATGTAATGGCCAATAATCCGACGATTATCGATGCCGCAAAATCCTTCAGGGCGGGATGGAACAATATGGATGAGCAGGCATCCACTCCGCTCATTGAAAAATATTATCTGGACTGGTTTTCAAATCACGCAACTTATTTTCCCCAGGAAATAAACAAGTCCGATTATGTACCCCAACAAAACACAACGAAAGTATTTCAAAAAAATTACATTCTGGATAATCCGCATCCTCCCGGGCAAAGGCATTTAATGACGGAGCGAGGAGATGGTAACCAATACGATCAGGTTCACCGGAGGTATCACCCCATGTTTAAGGATATCATGGAGCAGTTTGGTTTTTATGATATTTTTCTCATTGACCACAAGACGGGTGATATCGTATACTCCGTCTTCAAAGAAAATGATTTCGGTACCAATTTACAGCATGGTCCTTACCAAAATTCAAACCTGGCTGCCTTAACCAAAACATTGATCGATTATATTGAAAAGGACACTGTTGTTATGGCTGATTTCAAATCCTACGTCCCTTCATATGGAGCACCGGCATCCTTTTTCGGTAAGGTATTAAGGGACAGTACAGGAGTAAATGGTATACTTATAGCGCAATTATCCATTGACAAAATCAATGATATTATGACACTGGAAAGGCAATGGGAAAAAAATGGATTAGGCCATACCGGTGAATTATACCTGGTAGGATCAGATTATCTTATGCGGTCTGATTCAAGGTTTGTTTTTGAAGAAAAAAATGTCCTGCTTAGCCAGTTAAGAAGTATAAAAACTGATTCGGCCACCATTAGAAATATTGACCTTTACGGAACCACAATACTGCATCAAAAAATAGTCACAGAAGCAGTAGAAGGCGCCCTTGCCGGGAACACAAACCACCGTAAGATTAATGATTATAGAAACATCCCTGTTTTAAGCGCTTTTCAACCTTTAAATCTGACCGGGCTACAATGGGTACTGGTTGCTGAAATAGAAGAAGATGAAATAATGGGATCCATTCGCAATTTCATTTCGATGATCATACTGATCATATTAGGTATCTGGATCATTATTATTTTCACCGCTGTCTACTTTTCCGACCTCATTCTCAAGCCCATTTCGCGTTTCATTCAAACTGCCGGGAAACTCAGTCAGGGGAACCTTCAGGCCCGTGTGCAATTAAATACCGCTGACGAATTTGAAACCATGGCCAATGTGTTTAACGAAATGGCCATGAATATTGAAGCCCAGCAACTGCGCATAACCATCCAGAAGAACAGGTTAAAAAGTGCCTATGAAGAACTAAAAAATACGCAGACACAAATGGTCATCAATGAAAAAATGGCTACCCTGGGTTCATTAAGCGCTGGTATAGCCCACGATCTGCGAAATCCCATCAATTACATTTCAGGAAGCATCCAGGCCTTCCCCCATATCCTTGAAAACCTGAATTCATTCCACCAGCGCCTTAAAGAGATGGAATCTGTTTCGGCAGACCAACTGGAACAGCTAGCAGATGAATTTCAAATATCCAAAACGTACAGCATCTTGGATAATTTACTTGTTAACATCAAAACAGGCGTTGACAAATCAATAGAAATCATCAACAGCCTTCAAACCTACTCCTTTTCCCAGGATACAAAACCGGTAAATTTCGACCTTCACACCAACCTGGATGCGACACTTGTAATCACCAACCACATGTGGAAAAATGCGGTGGAAATAAAAAAGGAGTATGGCGAAATACCTCCAATAAACGGATATCCGGGCAAGCTCAATCAGGTATTTGGCAATTTGATCACCAATGCCGTAGATGCCATCCTTTCGTCAGAAAAAGAAAACCGGCAGGGTATAATCCTGATCAAAACCGAATACCTGTCAAATGAGGAAATGGTGCAAATAAAAATTGCCGATAACGGCGTAGGTGTACCGGAAGATGTAAAAGACAAAATATTTGACTTGTTATATACCACCAAAGCACCCGGAAAAGGAACGGGTTTAGGTTTGCACATGTCTGTGACCATTATCAAAGAACACCATGGACATATCGCTTTGGAAAAAGAGGCTTTTCAGATTAATGGCCAGATGCAAAACTTCACAACATTTGTAATTACATTGCCCCTATTGGCTGAATAATTCATAAGCAAGCTGTTTTTCTTTGTTATTGAACCAAAGGTTGGCCCAATAACAAAGATGAAAACAAACCTCCATTTACTCGGCGGCTTTCAGGGTGGTCATGTACTCCACCAGATCCACCAATTCCTGCTGCGACATCACCATTTGCAGGTTTTCTGTCATGAGTGATTTCCCCATCGCTTCCATCGAAGCCAAATTATCATGAGCAATGATCTGCGTTACGCCACCCATCATTTTCAGGGTAATTTCAGATTCAGTCCTGCTTGCGATAAATCCGTAGTATTCCTTATTATCGTTTGTCTTTATGTGATAGCCTTCATAACCAAAATTGATGCCGGCGCTGGGAAAGATAACCGATGAAATCATGGCCTCACGACTTAGTTTACTTCCTATTTCAGAAAGGCCAGGGCCAAAATCAATACCTTCTCCATTCACGACATGACAAGCCTTACAATACATATCAAAAACATTCTTGCCGTTTTCAGCGGCTCCGGGTATTTCTACCAATTCATCAATCGAGGCCAGTTGTCCACCATCTTTTACATTGGCCGCCGGTAAATATTTGGGTGCATTTCCACTCACTTCGGGATCCCAACAATTCATCAGCTTTAAAACGGCCGTGGTTTTATACTCCTCCGGCACTTTATTTTCTTTAAGCAGGTCATAGAGCAGGTGCTGACCATCCCAGGTGTTCCCCATCGATTCCACCACCTGCACCATTAGCGGGTAACTCATGTTCGCTGCAAGAACATAATCGCTCAACAACGCCACGACACTTCCATCATTGACACTTCCCAATTGTTGGAATATATTTCGTTTATCCGCATCATTTTCTAACTGGTCAATAAACTTCCTCAGATCAGCAGCTCCACCAACGGCCAGCAAAACACTCACTGCTTCATTTTTAATTTGATTGTCTTCATGGTTTACCATCACCTCAAGCAGTTGGTCGTTGTACACTGTGATCTTCATAGAACGGATAGCATCCAGCCATTCAAAAGAACCGGCGATATCAGGGAGTATTTTTCTTACCGTTTGCATAACCTGCGGATTGGCTGATATATAATCCGCGCTGATCATGCCCAGGGCCAGTGCTGATATGGTACTGCTTTGTGGATGATCGATGTTTAACAGGCCTGCCAGGTATTTATCCCTTCCCGCTACAGGCTTAAAATACATTGCCCTAATATAAGAGGGGATTTTTTCAACACTCACCTCTTTATTTGCAATCATTTCGGCAAGTAACCTTGTGCTCTCCACTGACCGGCTACGCCAAATTATTTCCTGACCTGCAGGCGTATTTACCATCTCTTCATATTTGTCCAGCCAATCGATAAAATAAACATCGGGATTTAGGTCTGAACCAATACCAAGGGCTTCCAGGTGCCAGCGATCGCCTGCCTGATGTTTCGCCGCCAGGTCAGCCCATATCGCAGCGGCATCTTCATCATTACCTGTATGACGAAGCGCGATCAATGCTTCACGTCTCACCTGAGGAGTATCATCGGTCACCAGTGCCAGATAATTGATGAGGTTTTCACGATCAAGGTACCTTGCCATACGCAAGGCCTGTACCCGAATATCTTCATTTTGATCATCTAATGCTAATTTGATATAATGTGAAGTCCTTCCTTTTATTCTGGCCAGCAGCCAGAGTGCACGTGCTTTGGCCACTCCCCCCTGTTTTACTAATCCAGCCAACGCCTCTTCGGCATTGGGTCCCATGCTATGCAACGTCACCCATCCCTGATAAAAAACATCCTGATTGGGGCTAAGCAATGCCTGCGCTGCTCCTGCGGCGGAGGTCAGGTTTAATGCCGAAGATTTATATTTGCCCCCTGTGGAGATGCGATAAATGCGACCCCGTTGAATATCAGCGGCCTTATGGCCTCCAACACCCGCATCGTACCAGTCGGCCACGAACACGGAGCCATCGGGTGCAACAGTTACGTCCGAAGGCCTGAACCAGGGATCTTCACTTTTAAGCAGGTTTACAATTTCAGCTTTATATCCGGCGCCATCTTTCTCACGCACATAGGCCCTCACCACCTGATGGCCGGGTTCGGCATGAATCATCTGATTGTGAAAAACTTCGGGAAGCATATCAGCTGATTCATAGACCAGAATACCTGTTGGCGATCCTGATCCCGTTTGCAGGAGATTGGGCACCACGCCCGGATCATTGAGATACCAGTGTCTTTTGGGTATTTCATTATGCATGCCCGTGCGCCGTGCACGCCAGCCGGCACCTGAAAGTTCATCAGTAAATCCATAGTTACCATATTCCATTATGAAATTAATGCGTACAGCCTGGTTGCCGTCATCATCATTGTCAGATTGCCAAAGGCTGCCATTGGCATCTACAGCCACTTCATAGGGGTTTCTGAAATTCCAGGCCAGCGGTTCTACATTACTGCCATCCATTTCGCATCTGAAAATAACACCCTGCCTTAATGGTTTTCCATTTGTCACTACGGGCTTTCCAAATTTATCCTGAACCGTATCTCCGTTTGCGGTTAACAGCTGCTTTCCTTCATTACCCATATTGAAATACAACCTTCCATCCGCTCCAAATGAAAAGGAATGGGCACCATGATCATGCTGTACGCCTCCAATTCCGCTAAACATGACTTCCTTACTGTCGGGCACATCATCGCCATCTTCGTCCGTGAAAATAAAAACATTGGGGGAAATAGATACGATAACATGGCTACCCAATACAGCAATACCAAGTGCGGCGTTGATGTCTTCACCCTGGTAAAATACTTTTGTCTTATCGGCCACACCATCACCATCGGTATCTTCCAGTATGAGTATTCGATCACCTTCGGCAGAATAGGGATTGTCAGGATTGTGCTGATTTCGGTAATTCCGCCCCTCACAAACCCAAATTCTTCCACGGGCATCAATGGCCATGTTGGTTAAATTAGCCACCATAGGTTCTGAGGCAAACAACTGGACATTCACCCCTTCTGCCGTCTCCATTGAAGCCAGGGCATTTTCAGCTTTTCGCTGATCCTCCTCAGAAAGCGTACTAAAATCGACAGAAACTTTGGACTGGTTGTCACAAGCCGTAAAGGCTACGCCAAAAAGTATAAACAAGTAGATCGTGGTTTTATTCATAACGATAAGATATAGGTATTAGCTCTGCTTTTAAACAAGCGACTAAAGTAGGTGAATTGAGCAATAAATAAAACAAGCGACCGGATATTTGATAATAATTTTTGCTAAACCGCTCTGCGTAAAAAAAGAAGGAGCTGGTCGCAAAAGGCCAAAGCAATTTGCGAAAACCGGGTTAGCTTCCCATGAAGTAGTTTTGTGACAGCCTCTTTTACTTCAACACTTCCCCCAGGGCTTGCCCCAGTATTTTATAACCCGCCTCATTGGGGTGCAGGCCATCGTAAAACAACACCTCATTTATTTTCCCGTTACCGCCTAGTAATCCGACTCCGACATCAACAAATTTCAACTCTTCCTGCAAAGACAAGGCCATCCTCACTTTATCATTCAGGGTAGCCACGCGCTGCTCGTGATCACGACGGGGCAACACCGCACAGAAAAACAATTCTGCCTGTGGTTGGCGGTAACTCACGGCTTTTGCGAGTAATTCCAGCCCGGCCACTATCTCCTCATCGGTATTAAGATGCAGGTTGTTGGTACCTATGAGCACAATGATTTTTTCAGGTTTCACATCATCCAGCTCATCATGATACACTCTCCAAAGCACGTTTTCAACCCGGTCCCATCCATAAGCATAATTGGCCGTTTTCTTCCATAAATACTTATCCCACGATTCTTTACCGACTGCTTTTGGACCTTCCGGTTGTCCTCCCCAGAAATGAATGATGGAGTTACCGATGATGATATTCTCAGGTTTATTTAGCTGCCCGTATTCAAGTATTTGGTTATGCCGTTCACTCCACTCATAATTAGCGGGTTCCCTGCGTTGTATGACAGGTTTAGCCGTAGAAAAGACACCCACGGGTTCATTCAATACTTTTCTTAGAAATTGTTCGTATCCTTCGGCATAGCGCAACATTCCGATATCGTTGGGGTGCGTACCATCCACCATGGTATCGAAATCCAGGTTAAAGTCCTCCCCGGGTAAAAGGTACAGTTGTGAATACCCCTCCAACACCAATGAATTAAAAACTATTCTAAGTGCTTCATTTGCACCCTCATACTGCCTTCGCCTGACTACATCAAGTGGACCATCTGTATACCCCCCATGCTCTGCTAACACGATTGGCGTGGTGGGGTGCCTGATGCGAAGATCTTCCACTGCTGCCCGTGTGCGAATCATAATATCCTCTTTGGTGAAGTTTCTGCCCGGTGTCAGGTTGGGCAAACAATCAAGTATAAATACTTTGGCATCTATATCCCCAATCATCGCTATGATCTCCGGCTCGAGGCGGCCATTTCCCGAAAAGGCCAGATTAATCAACGGGCGATCCATCTTCCGGGATAAGATGGATGTCCAGGCGTTTCCCGGTCTGCTCGCACATCCACCCTGGGCAATTGACGTTCCGTAAACCACAATGGGTTTATCCTTACGCACCGGTATAAATTCAAAATAATCACTTTTTCCAACACCTATTTCCAACCAATTGACCTTATTGTATAACGGAAGAAAAAGCCGGTATTCCCTACCCATCTTATGATAACTATCATTTGGGGTGATCGCATTAAAATGGTATGTAATGGTATCTTTAAAAGACCAGCCTCCTCGCAACCATTTCCAGTCGCCATCACTATCCACGGCATACAGGTCTACACCGCTAACCCCTGTTGCAGGCATATGGGGCATTGCCTGATCGCCATCAACCATGTACCTGACTTTAATATTTATGGCATCAGTGTAAAACCTGATCACCAGCCCGGCCGATTGCCGGGAAAGCCACCACACATCCTCCCGCACCTTATCCTCAGCCCAATGGGGCAGGCGGTCATAGGGCTCTGTTACTTCATCAGGCCACCCCTGCCCTTCAACAACCGCAAAATCAGATTTAACAGGATCATGCCAAACCAGCGGGTTATCCTGCGCATTTAAGCCGCTTAATCCGGCAATTATTATACAAAAAAAACTGATTACTGTTTTCATCGCCTTTATCTGTTTTAAAAACAGTTTAATATAACAAAATATTTAGAATTGTAACAAAACAATAATAATTAACAAGTGTAATGAAACGAAAAAAACCAGACTATGACTATTTCCCGCGAATAGGTATAAATACGTAGTTTTTCATCATTTTATGTATAATTTATTGCACATTTAAATTCTATCATTATCTTTGTAATAACAGAACAACTTGTTGGCATGATATTTCGTTATATAAGCCTACAATAAAACCAAGAAAAGTGACCGTGTCTAACAGGTATTTTTTTATCTTTTCTACAATAATCATTTCATTATTGGCTCAAGAGGTGTTTGCCCAAAAGAAAGGGAGCGGCCTGGGAATCGGAGTTACCTTTCAGGGTGTGTTTAATCCCGCTGATGAACAGTTTTTATGGGCAACAGAAAATAAGACTTATCATTTACATGCAGCTAAAAAGAATCTTTATGGGGCTGTTGTACGGTTTAGCAACTATAAGAAAATACAAGCAGAAAGTGGGGTTCTTTTTGGGCACAGTACTTACCTTTATGGTGACCAATCCGTACCCAATGGGCAAGACATCGTTGTCAATGAATGGCAAATGCCTTTCACCATCAACTTCAACGGGCCTTCACCACTTAGATATCATTCCTATCTGGTCTTTCAGGCCGGGTTTCTATACAAACATACGGGCATACTAAAAAGAGGAAACATCACCCAAACACAGTATTTCCATACTCCTGCACTTGTAACAGGAGTCCGGCTGGCCACAGAACTCAAGTCTTTTGGCCGGTTAGAATATGGTTTAACTTATACCCATCATTTAAGGCCTGAACATTCCATGTCACTAAGTATTGATGACGCCTTGCCTGTTCAAATCAGGCATATTCAAAAGAAAGGCCAGGTAAAGGCCTCCCTTATTTATTTTTTCACACCCCGGTTATACGGTTGGTCTAAAACAAGATATAATTTGGCCTTATAATCCGGGCATCAACTTTCTATTAGAACTCCCGTTGCTACAAAATTTATTTCCTCACTGGGTTCGGTGATGCTGTTAATCTCTTCGGCACTTTTTCCTGCATCCTGCGCATAGTGTTTCAGGGTTTGGACATCTGTAATTTCCACCTTGGCCGTTCCCTCTATAATAGCAGTATACCCCTGAGCGTTTTTAGGCACAAAAAAGCCATAATCTTTAAATGTAACACGTATGGTTTTTCCATCTCCCATGTCGACATTCATCCAACAACCTTTCATTTGGCAAACCTCATCAATTTTCACTTTGAGCTTCACTTCCTTCTCGTCCTTATTTGTAAGGGCAGTTTCGAAGGCCATAACAGGAGTCAGGTCACTTCCTGACAGCTCAGCTCCATACAGACCGGCAATAGCCTCGCTTTCACCGCTGTTGCCTTCTGCCGTTGTACTACTTTCCGAAGGCTTTTGAGTACATTGAAAAGCCATAAACGCCAGAAACAAGATAATAGGTATTCTCTTCATTATTTTAAAATTTGCATAAATATAAAACAGTTTATTCAACTTTTAAAGACCTAAACACATTGAGTACATGCGGAAACAAAACATCGAGCGACTCCTTCATACCCTTTGAAGATCCGGGTAAGGCTAAGATAAGGGTATTTCCCATCAGTCCTGCCACACTGCGGGAAAACATAGAATAGGGTGTTCTTTTCTGTCCATAAGACCTGATCACCTCTTCTATTCCCGGCACCCGCCGGTCCAGTAGCGGGACAATAGCTTCAGGGGTTTTATCACCTGGTGTAAGTCCCGTACCACCACCAATGACGATCAGTCGGTCACCTGCCGCCACCCTTTCCTTTACAATCGCCTGCAATTTATCCATATCATCGGGAATGAGGGCATCAAAAGAAATGGTGATATCATACTTATTGAAAATATCCCTGGCAGGCTGACTAATTTTATTTTCTTTTTCATTCCTGAAAACGGGGCCCGAGCACGCAATGATGGCTCCTGTCAATTGATGATATTTGAGGTCCGCGTAATCTGATTTACCCCCAGTCTTGGACAGGAGTTTGATATGATGTATTTCAATACCCTTATCAATGGGCTTGAGCATATCATATATTGTCAGCGCTACCACAGATGCCCCATGCATGGCTTCTACCTCCACGCCGGTCTTATATATGGTCTTCACCTCCACCTTGATGATAATATTAAGCCCATCAATCTCATGATTTATCTTTGTGTACTCCACTGGTAGCGGATGACAATCAGGTATCATGTCGCTGGTTCTTTTGACAGCAAATAATCCTGCCGCTTTACTCATTTCAAATACATCGCCCTTGGGCACTTTGCCTTGCCGTACGGCCTCAACCGTTGCGGGGCTACTGGCCACGACCACAGCCTGCGCGATGGCCTTTCTCAATGTTTCCTGTTTATGTGTTATATCAACCATTTTTCAAATACTTATTTACTATTAAGGCTGGGTAAGCCTGATGTTTACCGCAGGATAAGAATCCAGCTGACAAAATTAATATTATCCGGCATATATATTTAGTGCCGGAGAAATACTTTGTCTTTTTCCTTTTTATTTCAACGCATAGTCGCTGGCAATAATAAATTATTTTTAAACATATGGGTTAAAAACACACTACAATTTCGTTTTTATCCGCACAATCAAAGATTTTGGGTGTATTTTTACCCTATTTTAATTTTATTTTTGTTTTTATTTTTTTCTTGGGTTGTTTTTTACCCTTCTATTACTACTTTTGCAAAAGATTTATTTTAACACGTTAAAAATTAACCCTGAAATGTTAGAAATTACAAAAACAACAGCAGAAGCAGTTCCGGAAGCACTGGAAGTTGCAAAATCCATGGAAATGAGTACAGAGGCACTCAATTATGGCATGGATGCCCTATTTACCGCAAATAATGTATGGATGCTCCTGGCTACCGCACTGGTATTTATTATGCACCTGGGCTTTGCAGGTGTTGAAGCCGGGTTTACCCAGGCCAAAAACACAGTAAATATCTTATTTAAAAACACCCTGACCCCCGTGATCGGGATTCTTTCCTATGCTTTACTCGGCTTTAGTCTGATGTACCCTGAAGCTGAAGCGGGTTTTTGGTTTGGTTTTGATGGCTTTGGGATTACTGATCGTTTGAACGGCATGAGTTTTGAATATGCCGGTGGAAGCTATACCCGCTGGACGGACTTTCTCTTTCAGGCGATGTTTGCCGCTACAGCAGCCACTATTGTTTCCGGTGCTGTCGCTGAGCGTATAAAAATATCTTCATACCTTATCTTTACTGTTATATTTGTAGGCCTTATCTACCCCATCATCGGTAGCTGGAAATGGGGCGCCGGCGCACTCGACGCAATGGGCTTTTATGATTTCGCCGGATCTACACTTGTACACTCCGTAGGCGGTTGGGGCGCACTGGCAGGCATCATTATCCTGGGCCCACGCATTGGTAAATATGTAGACGGGAAGGTCATTGACAAGCCCGGATCCAGTGTTCCTCTGGCCACCATCGGCGTATTTCTTTTATGGTTGGGATGGTTTGGATTCAATGGTGGCTCCGTACTAAGTGGTGATCCTGTATCCACTTCATTTGTACTCGTCAACACCTCACTCGGTGCTTGTGCAGGTGCTTTGGGTGGTTTTATTACCGGCAGGCTCGTATTTGGCAGGCTTGACTTCGGTATGGTACTCAATGGCATCCTGGCCGGCCTGGTAGGTATTACTGCAGGTGCAGATGTTTTCACTCCTGTCGAATCCATTATCGTAGGTCTGATTGCAGGCGTACTTGTAGTTCTAGCAGCTGTTGGTTTGGACAAACTTAAACTCGATGACTGCGTAGGCGCGGTTCCGGTACACCTGGTGAATGGTGTTTGGGGAACGCTTGCCGTAGGTATCTTCGGCAATGCTGCCAATGGCACACCCATGCCATTTCTCCCTCAGTTATATGGCGTGGTCATTTGCGGCCTTGCCGCCTTCAGTTCTGCCTTTATCATCTTCTTTGTACTTAAGAAAATTTCAGGCATCCGGGTAAGTGCACAACATGAGGAAGAAGGACTCGATAGTCACGAGCACGGCATCAGGGGATACACCATTGTATATGACGAATAGCCCTTTCGCTCATCTGAACCAGGCCTTTTACAGGAGTTAACCATTGAAATAAAAATTAATCACAACAAACATTAATACTTTTTAACATGAATCGATTATTTCACATTTTTGCAGCTGCCTTACTCTTCTTCGCTTCACCTGCTTTTGCACAAAGTGAAGAAGAAGAAAGCAACTCTCCACTTGAATTCTCAGGCTCAGTAGATACTTACTACAAATATGATTTTTCAGGCACACCAAATATAGGCACCAGTTTTGCCAGTGACCAAAACTCCTTTTCCTTAGGCATGTTCAACCTCATTGCCACCAAGGAAGTAGGCAAAGCGTCTTTTGTAGCTGACATAGGCATGGGGCCCCGTAACGCTTCATCTGTTGGGCCTAGCGATTACGAATTTCAGCCCGGCATACAGAACCTCTATGTTTCATATGCCGCCACTGAAAATCTCACTTTTACCGGTGGGTATATGGGTACATTTGTAGGGTATGAAATCATCTCACCTGCCGGCAATTTCAATTATTCCACCTCATACCTGTTCACCAATGGGCCATTCCAGAATGCCGG
>Ga0224506_10002397_pt1 | contig 12762 bp, 9 predicted proteins | sample SF_Jan12_sed_USG_2_FD_169108 | JGI IMG/M metagenome (GOLD analysis project Ga0224506, IMG submission 169108) | Sediment microbial communities from San Francisco Bay, California, United States - SF_Jan12_sed_USGS_8_1 | ecosystem: Environmental > Aquatic > Marine > Sediment | place: USA...
CTTTCATGGGGGTGAATTGAGGTGAGGTTTGTTTCGGCTCGTGATCTTCGGCCTTGTAAACGCGCACGCGCACATCATACCAGGCAGCCTGGCCGGTTACCGGATCAGAATTCGAGTAACGATGCGTGCCCTGCGCTGCAGGAATTTCTTCACTGATTAAATGGTTTAACAAAAAACCTTTTTGTGATTCGTTGGCCTTACCATCGAGCGCCCAGCTACCCGAAGCCTTGCCGATAGCATTCCAGGTCCAAACCGTACCGGGTTCTACCGCCTCGCTGAATCGGCACATGCAGCGTACTCGTCCATGCGCTGATTCAACCCAGATCCAGTCGCCATCGTTAAAGCCGTTTTTAACCCCGACACGCGGGCTCAGAAACAGGTAATTATGCGCATGAATCTGACGTAGCCAGGCATTTTGGGAATCCCAGGAGTGATACATCGCCATCGGTCGCTGGGTGATCGCATTCAATGGATATTTATCCTTGTCGATGGTTTGTGATTCGAGTGGCTCGGAATAAAACGGCAAGGGGTCGAAATGCAGGCGAACGCGTTCGCGTAAGTACTCGGGCGGCTGACGTCCTTCGCGTTTACCTTCCGCAGCCAGCCTGAATTTTTGCAGGACTTCGGAGTAAATATGAACATTAATTGGATCTGTGTGCCGGATCAGGCCATGATCCTGAGCCCAGTGCAGGTAACCCCGGTTCCAGTTGCGCATGTATTGATATGAGCGCGGTAACTCGTGCTGGTAGACACAATTGTTTTTTGCGTACATCTCCCACTGATTCGGGTTCGGCTCACCGCGCATGAATTTTTCGCCGCCCTTGCCACGCCAGCCCGCCAGGAAGCCGATACCAGAACCGGGCTCGGTTTCATAATTGATAACCAGGTCTTTATAGTCCTTAAACTTACGCGAGCCATCGAGGTTCATAAAACGTGGTAATTTCAATCTCGAGGACAATTCGACAATGACATCCTGAAACGGTCGACACTCACCCTTTGGCGGCACAACCGGAATACGTACCGAATCGACAGGACCTTCGAATTCGGAAATTGGCCTGTCCAGCATCGACATAGCATCGTAGCGTTCCAGATAGGAAGTATCGGGCAGGACGATATCTGCGAAAGCAATAGTTTCCGAATGATAAGCATCACAGACAATTAGAAACGGGATCTTGTATTCACCATCGTCATTTTTGTCCACCAGCATTTCGCGCACGCGCTCGGTGTTCATCGACGAATTCCAGGCCATATTGGCCATGAATAACATCAGCGTATCAATCGGATAAGGATCGCCACGCCAGGCATTAGTGATGGCGTTGTGCATTAGGCCATGCACCGATAACGGATACTCCCAGGAGAAGCCTTTATCGAGGCGTACCGGGCCACCGTCTTCATCAACGAATAAATCTTCTGGCTCGGCCGGAAAGCCCAGAGGCATACCTTCGAGAGGTGCGCCAGGCTGCACCGCATCGGGTGACTTTGGAGGCTTTGCACAGGGTGGAATCGGGCGAGGAAACGGTGCTTTATGCCGGAAGCCACCGGGCCGGTCTATGGTACCTAGCAGCGACATCAAAATGCCAAGGGCGCGGATGGTGTGAAAGCCATTCGAGTGAGCCGCCAGTCCACGCATGGCATGAAAAGAGACCGGATTACCCGTCATGTGCTCGTGCTCGTCACCCCAGGCATCGGTCCAGGGTATGGGTAGTTCGATTTGTTCGTCACGCGCGGTAATGCCCATTTCATGCGCCAGACGGCGAATCGTGTCGGCGGGAATACCGGTAATACCCTCAGCCCATTCGGGGGTGTATTCTTTAACCCGCTCTTTCAACAACTGGAACGATGGCTTCACCGGCGTGCCGTCTTCTAGTTTGAACTCACCCATGAGCCGTGGATCGGCATTGTCACTGTGCGAGAGTACCGCTTTATCCTCTTTCCTATCCCACCACATTTTGTTTTCGGGCTCGACACAGGTTTTTTCGACTGCCATCACCGAGCGCAGGAACATACCAAATTCATTGCTATCCGGGTCGCAATTAACGAGATCGGGCGAATTACTGTATTTCAACAAGAACTCCCGATCGTAAAGTCCCTGTGCGATGGTCTCGTTGATTATCGCCAACAGTAAAGCACCGTCGGTGCCCGGCTTAATCGGCACCCACTCGTCGGCGATTGCGGCATAACCACTGCGCACTGGATTAATCGCGATGAAGCGACCGCCATTGCGTTTGAACTTCGCGAGTGCAATTTTCATCGGATTAGAGTGATGATCCTCGGCGGTACCGAGCATGATAAACAGTTTGGAGCGTTCGAGATCCGGGCCGCCGAACTCCCAGAAGGAGCCGCCGATGGTATAGATCAGTCCCGCAGCCATATTCACCGAGCAGAAACCGCCGTGGGCCGCGTAATTCGGCGTGCCGAATTGTTTGGCGAACAGGCCTGTCAAAGCCTGCATTTGATCTCGACCGGTGAACAGGGCGAATTTTTTCGGATCGGTCTCTCGAATACGATTGAGGCGCTCAGTTATCGTAGTCAGCGCCTCTTCCCAGGAAATTTCCTCGAACTCGGACTCTCCGCGTTCGGCTCCTGCTTTCCGACGTAGCGGTTTGGTCAGCCGGGCCGGTGAATACTGTTTCATGATTCCCGAGGCACCCTTGGCGCAGAGCACACCCCTGTTAATAGGATGTTTCGGATTACCCTGAATGAAACGTACTTCACCGTCTTCGACAGTCACATTGATACCGCAGCGACAGGCACACATATAACAGGTGGTAGATTTAATTTCGCGCTTGTTAGCGCTGGCAGCGGATTGCATCAGACTGTTCCCGGTCAGACATCTGGAAGGAATTTATATTGTGGGAAGGCAGTGACTAATTAGCAATTTAAAATTTTTAATCGGCAGAGAAAGGAAACTAATAACTGATAAATTTAATTTATAACCCTCATGCGGATATAATTATTATTTATTTGCTGGTTTATTTTCTCAAAATTTGCCGAATATTAAACCCTTCATCGCCGGTAGGCTCCTGAAAAAAACTAGTGACATGATGAAAGACTTCCGCAGTGTCGAACGCGGCTCGTTCTGGTTGTTCGATACGCCTTTTAGCGATTTGCCTGAGACAGACTTCCTCAGATGTATTGAGATAAATCAACTCGTGAGGAGCATTAATTTCACCGAACAGCGCTTTAAACCACTCTCGCTGGCGCACCGTATTCGCAGGAAAATCCATAACTACGTTGGTTCCCGTGGATAGAATGTTTTGAACATGGCTTTTTACAAGTGGTTTAATTTGTTCAGAAAACTTCAAGTAATCTTCGAAAGACGAAATTTTATCCGGGTAAAGAGCTGCCAGCCATTCGTCCTCGCTTAGAAGTACAGCCTGTTGCTCCTGCGCGATCTGAAGAGATTTAACCGACTTCCCTGCACCCATTTTCCCGCAAAAGAAAATCAAGGTTCCTTTACTCATTCTTCTACATCACCGTCCCGATCTGCCATGGCACAAATTCATTGTCGCCGTAACCGAGCATTTCGGATTTGGATGGTTTACCACTGGCAACGTCGATCAAATAGTCGAAAATTTCCTGCCCTACTTCGGCGACAGATTTTTCACCGTCGATGATGCCCCCGCAGTTTATATCCATATCCTCTTCGAGACGATTGAACATCGGCGTATTGGTAGCCAGTTTGATCGAGGGTGCTGGCTTAAAACCGAAAGCCGAGCCGCGACCCGTCGAAAAGCAGACCAGGTTAGCTCCCGAAGCTACCTGACCGGTAATGGCACAGGGGTCGTAACCGGGGCCATCCATAAAAACGAAACCCCTGGTGTCAACCTGTTGCGCGTATTTGTAGACCCCGTTCAGGTTTGTCGTGCCACCCTTGGCTGCAGCTCCGAGAGATTTTTCCAGGATGGTAGTCAGCCCGCCCGCTTTGTTACCGGGGGTTGGATTGTTATCCATCACACCGCCATTGCGAGCGGTATAATCCTCCCACCATTGAATACGCTCGATCAGTCGTTCGCCGACTTCACGGCTCGCTGCACGACGCGTCAGCAGATGTTCAGCGCCATATATTTCAGGTGTTTCAGAGAGGATGGCCGTACCACCCTGGCGTACCAGAATATCTACCGCCGCACCCATCGCCGGGTTGGCGGTAATACCAGAATAACCATCGGAACCACCGCATTGTAAGGCGACGGAAAGACCGCTCACTGCTAACGGAACACGTTCGATAGCATTTACCTGCGGTAAAATCTCTTTAATACGCGAGACACCTGCCTCCACTGTTTTACGCGTGCCACCCATGTCCTGCATTACCATGGTCTGGAAAGTTCTGCTTTCGCCGAGACCGAAATTTTCCAGCAAATAGGACACCTGATTAACTTCGCAACCTAGTCCTATTAACAGCACCGCACCAAAATTGGGATGGCGTATATAGCCATCCAGTACCCGTTGTAAATTGGCATAGCCTTCGTCTTTCGCATCCATGCAACAACCCATGCCATGAGCCAGTCCAACGATTCCATCAATATTTGGGTAATTATCCAGCACCGCCGATTTTTCGATTTCGGCGGCAATATGTTTGGCTACCGTCGCCGAACAATTTACCGTAGACAAAACACCGATGTAGTTTCGGGTGCCGACTTTGCCGTTGCCACGGTCGAATCCCATGAAAGTCGATCGTTCTCCCTCAGGTACAAACGCGGTCGCTACCGCATCTTCGCCGTAGGCATAGTCACGCTCAAAACTCGCAAAATCGCAATTGTGGGTGTGAATATGCTCTCCGACAGCGATATCAACCGAAGCAAAACCAATGATTTGATTGAATTTACGTACCGCTTTGCCTGCCTGGATCATCACGGTTGCCTTTTTATGGCCTGCCGGGATGCCATCACTTTCGCGAAGTGCAACACTGACGTTGTCGGCCGGGTCCAGTTGCAGGAATGTCGATGTATCGCTACTCATTGAACTCACCTTTGCCAGCCCGACGGGATAACAAGGAAAGCTTCAAAATCAGAACTAACCAGGGTGTTCCATGTAGTAGTAAGTCAAATATATCGATAGGTCTTTTAAGTTCACCGGATACCAGCATTCTGAGCTTTTCCAGCAAATGCGGCTCGGGTACGAAAGGCGCCAGCCCCAGAGTGAAACACAGAACGAGCAAAAGAGACAAAGGAATTCGATTAAATAAGTTTTGCATAAAGACCGCTATAAAAATAAAGGATCGGCAGGTGCCTGAGGGTTGGAATTTAATCGCAGACCGACTGGCTGTCAATCCAGTGCCGGTAACCGGACAGAGGAAAGGTATCGTTTGTTATCGCCTAATTTCTCTAATCCTCCCCTTTGTTTAGCGGTCGCTTTTGTGTAGACTCCGCTCCCAATGTCCCTACCTGGATTAGCTATTCAATAATGAAAATGGCGACCAATCAAAAAACTTTTGTATCATGATTCGTGTTGATAACCTGTCTAAGCACTTTGGCGGTTTAAAAGCGGTCAATAATACCTCGATTAGCATTGCTAAGGGTTCTATAACCGGTCTAATCGGCCCTAACGGAGCCGGTAAGACCACCCTGTTCAATACTATTGCCGGACTTTACAAGCCAACTTCCGGTCACGTGTATCTAGATGGAGAGGAGATTACCGGACTTAAGCCGCATCAGTTATTCCACAAGGGCCTGCTGCGAACTTTTCAGATCGCTCACGAATTTTCCCGTCTCAGTGTGACCGAGAACCTGATGATGGTACCCGCTGCGCAAATGGGAGAAAACCTCATCAATGCCTGGTTTCGACGCTCACAGGTCGAACAACAGGAACAGGAGATTCACGACAAGGCCATCGAAGTCATAGAGTTCCTGAAACTCGATCATATTGCGCACGAACTGGCGGGTAACTTATCGGGTGGACAGAAGAAGCTCCTCGAACTCGGACGCACCATGATGGTTGATGCCAAAATTGTCTTCCTCGATGAAGTCGGTGCCGGGGTTAATCGCAGTCTACTACGCGATATCGGCGACGCCATCATCAAACTCAATGAGGAAAAAGGCTATACCTTTTGCATGATTGAGCACGATATGGATTTTATAGGGCGCATGTGCGATCCGGTAATCTGTATGGCCGAGGGCGCAGTACTGGCCGAAGGCACCGCCGAAGAAGTGAAAAATAATGAAGAGGTAATCGAAGCCTACCTCGGTCGCGGTTTGAAAAATAAAGTGGTACAGGCATGAGTTTTCTTGTCGGCAGTAATATGGTGGGTGGATATGGCGGCGCCGATATCCTCAAAGGTTGCACCATTGGTGTGGACGAGGGAGAAATTGCGGTTATCGTCGGGCCTAACGGGGCTGGTAAATCGACCGCGATGAAAGCGCTTTTAGGTATGCTCGATTTAACCTCAGGCGAGGTAACCTTCAAAGGCAAGGACATTACTCACCTGACACCACAGGCACGCATCGCAGAAGGCATTGCCTTCGTACCGCAAACCAGTAATGTTTTTGTCAGCATGACCGTCTACGAAAACCTGGAAATGGGCGCCTTTTTACGTCACGACGATATCTCGCAAACCGTCGAACAAATCTACCAACTTTTCCCCGTGCTGGCGGACAAGCAACACCAGTTAGCGGGTGAACTTTCGGGTGGACAAAGACAGCAGGTCGCTGTGGCGCGTGCATTGATGTCGCAGCCCTCGGTACTAATGCTCGATGAACCAACCGCCGGTGTTTCACCCATTGTTATGGACGAACTCTTCGATCGTATTCTTGAAGTTCGAAATAGTGGTGTGGCCATTTTAATGGTCGAACAAAACGCCCGGCAGGCATTAAATATTGCCGACAAGGGTTATGTACTCGTTATCGGTGAAAACCGCCATACCGACACCGGTGAGGCGCTACTCGCCGACCCCGAAGTTCGACGTTCGTTTCTGGGGGGCTAAACATGGAAGCAATGACCGATATCGCCAATGCGATTGTGCTGTTACTGAATTTTATTGTCGTACCGGGCCTGTCCTACGGCTCGCAACTGGCGCTCGGCGCACTCGGCATCACGCTGATATTCGGCATACTGCGCTTCGCTAATTTTGCCCACGGCGATACGATGGCCTTTGGCACTATGGTAACAATTCTCGTCACCTGGTGGCTGCAATCGAAGGGCGTGAGCCTGGGTCCCCTGCCAACCGCCCTGCTCGCCCTGCCGGTTGGCATTGTGTTTACTATCGCGATTATGGTGGCCACCGACAAACTGGTTTATCAACACTACCGTCACCATAAAGCGGTTCCCGTAACTTTCATGATCGCTTCGATGGGTGTGATGTTCATGATGAATGGCATCGTGCGTTTCATCATCGGCCCGAACGATCAGCGCTTTCTCGACGGCGAGCGTTTTATTGTTCGCGCACGCGATTTCAAGGCATCTACCGGACTGAGCGAAGGTCTAAGCATTAAGGTTTCGCAGGGACTAACCATTGTGATCGCGGTGTTACTGGTGCTGGCGTTATTCTGGTTTCTGCAACGTACCCGCACGGGCAAGGCGATGCGTGCCTACTCCGATAACGAAGACCTGGCGCTACTCTCAGGTGTGAATCCAGACCGTGTAGTACTGGTCACCTGGATACTCGCGGCCATACTAGCGACAATTGCCGGAACGCTCTATGGACTCGATAAAAGCTTTAAGCCTTTTACCTATTTGCAACTTTTACTACCTATGTTTGCGGCGGCAATTGTCGGCGGCATTGGCAATCCAATCGGTGCGATTCTGGGCGGATACGTGATCGCCTTTTCCGAAGTAATGGTGACGTATGCCTATAAAAAAGTATTCGTTTATTTATTACCCGGCAGCCTGGAACCTTCCAGCTTGATGCAACTGCTTTCTACCGATTACAAATTCGCCGTATCATTTATTATCCTGGTACTGGTGCTACTGGTGAAACCAACCGGCATACTCAAAGGTAAGGTGATATGAGTAGCGAAAACAAAACCAAGCTGGCCTTTGCGATTGTTGCCGGGCTATTACTCATCATCGGCATGGCTCAGTCCTGGTCGGTAGCACTGGGCATATTTAATCTATGCCTGATCTCTGCGGTGATGGCACTCGGTGTGAATATGCAGTGGGGTTACGCTGGCTTACTCAACGTTGGCATTATGGGCTTTGCCGCCCTTGGTGGCATGGCTGCGGTGCTGGTTTCGCAGGCGCCGGTAGCCGCAGCCTGGGAAGCGGGCTGGGCAAAATTATTACTCGCAGCTATATTTTTTATCGCGACTGTAATCGGTACCCGGTTTTGTTACCGAAAAATGAGTCCGGGCCGACACCGGACCATCAGCATGACTGCTATCATCATTATCGGATTACTTTTAACTCGCTATTGGCTCGACCCTGCGGTTGCTTCAATAGAAGCCATCGAATCGGCGAAAACCGGCTTTCTCGGTGGCATGGGACTACCCATAATCTTTTCCTGGATTTTTGGTGGTTTTGTGGCCGCTGGAATCGCCTGGGTAATCGGTAAAGTCGCACTCGGATTACGCGCCGACTACCTGGCTATCGCGACATTGGGTATTTCAGAAATCATCATCGCGGTAATGAAAAACGAAGACTGGTTAACCCGCGGCGTGAAAAACGTAACAGGCCTGTCCCGACCAGTGCCCTATGAAATCGACTTACAAAGTTCGGAGTGGTTTATCAACCTTGTGAGCTGGTGGCATAGTGGTGCTTTATCTGCTCTCAACGAAGCAGATCAGGCCGAGCTCCTGAAACAGGCGGTCATCGAAAGCTCAAGTATTTTCGTCAAACTCTGTTACAGCGGGTTATTTGCCTCGGTGCTGGTGATTGTATTGCTACTCAGCGTCAAAGCTTTAAATTCGCCCTGGGGACGCATGATGCGCGCAATCAGAGATAACGAAATTGCCGCTGGCGCTATGGGCAAGGACGTTACGCGTCGGCATCTCGAAATTTTCGTTATCGGCTCAGCAGTTGTTGGTGTCGCAGGCGCGATGCTGACCACACTGGACGGACAATTTACGCCGACTTCCTATCAGCCACTACGCTTCACCTTTCTGATCTGGGTCATGGTCATAGTCGGTGGCTCCGGTAACAATATGGGATCGGTACTTGGTGGCTTCCTGATCTGGGTAATCTGGATAGAAGCCGAGCCGGTAGGCGTCTGGTTAATGCAGTTTGGTACCTCGTGGATGGATGAAGGTAACGCCGTGCGCATCCATTTAATCGATAACGCGCAACACATGCGATTGTTCTTTATGGGACTGGTGTTACTACTGGTATTGCGGTTTAGCCCAGGTGGCATATTGCCCGAGGTAGTCAGGAAACGATCATGAATAATGGCTCACGATCATCATCATTCTGGCCTCACTAATCGCTGGTTTGGGTTTTTCCCTGTAGAAAAATCGTTGATAGCAGCGGAATATATCATTCGACATTTGAAATAGAATGGTCCGACGAATCCTGCCGCCAGGAGAAAAAATAACGTCTAAACGAGAAACTTCTCTACCGCAGACTCATTCCACTCAACGCCTGTGCCGAGCTGGCAGTCTGTCGATGCTGTGCCGTTATCGATCACCAATGGCTCAGCGACAATCGAATTCCACCAGTCGCAATATTCCAGCCAATGCGCGGTTGGGGTGACCGACAATAGCTGGGCACTGACTTCCGGCCAAAGGTGGCTTGAAAGCATAATGCCTTTGGTTTGTGCCAGTTCAGCCGCGCCCAGCCAGCCACTGACACCACCGATTTTCATGACGTCCGGCATCATATAATCCGAAGCATTGGCGTCGATAGCATGTTGCATATCCAGCGTTCCCCACCAGTTTTCACCACATTGAATCGGGGTACTAACCTCCCTCGTGATTTGTGCATGGCCTCGGTAATCATGTGCCAGTGTAGGCTCCTCAACCCAGGTAAGGCCTTCGTCATCCAGAACACGTATTCGATTAATAGCCTGCTGTGGCGTCAGACTCTGGTTGTAATCAATCATAATCTCGACATCGCCACCAGTCGCACTACGCATGGCTCGAATCACTTCAAGATCTTCGGCTACTGTTGCATAGCCTATTTTTGCCTTGATGCCCTTAAACCCGGCCTTCGCCCAGGCTTCAGCGGTTTTGGCCGAGCCCTCGACGCCATCGTAACCAACGGCACCGTAGGCCGGAATCGGTTTTTCCACACCACCGAGCAATCTAACCAGTGATGTCTGATATGATCTTGCTACAGCATCCCAGAGCGCCATGTCCAATCCAGCCAAAGCCATGCCCACCAGCCCCTGAGTACCAAGCAGCCGGAAACGACTCGCCAATAATCGAGATATTTCTCGTGGAGCCAGGGCTTGATCAACAATGAATGGTTCCAGGTTAGCCAGAAATTCTGCTGTTGATTTTAGTGCTGCTCGGGTATAGGTAAAAATAATGCTATGGCCGACAGTACCATCCTCAGTGACGACATCGGTCAACACCAACGGGGACTCGGACACAACGCCGCTGGCGGTTCGATGCGGGTGCTCCATCGGCACACAAACTGTTCTAACGCGTAATTCCCGAATGATTAATGTTGAATTTGCCATGACTCTTACCTGGGCTGATACCAATAAAAAACCCGGGCACGCTTTCGAGTGTCCGGGTCTCCGACTGCGAAGTTTAATACTGTCGTATTAAACACGCACATTTAACGCGTATTGGTTAGTGGACTTTAACTGTATTCCACTTGCCGCTACCGATTTCCAGCTCTTTATACGAACCGAAAACTTCACCGACGTCATTAAATTCGACGTTGGTAGCGCCCTGGTAGTCAACGTCGCCGCCAGCTTCGATGATTTTCAATGCCTTGTCGAGTTCACCCGGGCCGATTTTCTTGCCAGGAGCATTCGCAACCATCATCATTTTAGACTGGATGGCTGCTCTGTCAGATGAACCAGCTGCCTGCATAGCCAGCACTAATAATGCGGCTGCATCATAAGACTCGGGAACGAAAGGACCATCAGCCTTAATACCACTGGCTTTTGCGTATTCAGCGAAAGCGTCAGCACCCGAAGAACCGCCCGGTAAAGTAGCAATCGAGCCATCAAGGTCAGACCCAATTGCAGCCAGTAACGAATCACCTACCATACCATCAGCCATGACGAAGCTTGAAAATGCATCGGCGTCGATTGAAGCCTGGATGATGCCTTTACCACCCTGGTCAACATAGCCAAAAACGGCCAGATGCTTGGAGCCAGAGGCTGATAGTGCACCGACTTCTGCCGAGTAATCAGCTTTGCCGTCTTCGTGCGCCGCACTAATCGAAATGCTGCCACCCTTCGCTTTAAACGCTTTGGCGAAAGAATCGGCCAGGCCTTTACCATAGTCATTATTGGTATAGGTGACAGCAACATCACTAATACCCCGGCCTGACAGGATATCTGCCAGCACCTGGCCCTGGCGAGCATCAGAAGGGGCAGTACGGTGGAAATAGCCTTTATCGTTAATGGTCGATAAAGCAGGAGATGTCGCAGAAGGTGACACCATAACAACGCCGTTAGGAACTGCAACATTATTCGCAATAGCGGTGGTAACACCCGAACAGTCGGCACCCATGATTGCGGCAACACCGTCAGATGTAATTAAACGTTCAGCCACGGAAGAGGCCGCTGCCGCATCGATACAGGTCGAATCACCCCGAACCGAAACCAGTGTAGAACCACCCAGAAAACTGCCGGACTTCGACGCTTCGGATAAAGCCAGTTCAGCCCCGTTTGCCATATCAGGGGTTAAAGATTCAATCGGTCCGGTAAAACCAAGAATGATTCCAACCTTGACCTCCTCGGCTGCGACCGGAGTCGACAGTCCTGCTATCACCGCTGTAGCTACTAATATTTTTTTCATGTGTTTTTCTCTCATATGAATGACTGATGTCTCGAAATTAATACGCAAAACCCATCTTTAGTTATTGTTGGACTCCACGATTAAGCGCTGATTTTATCACTGTTTTTCCGGCTCTGCATACGCCCTGTGATTAATTTGTCGATTCACGGCCTACTATTTCCTCTATTCGGCTCAAATTCGGTTGCTTTTGTGAATCATAGTCTTTATTTTCGGTGCTCTTTTTACTGACAGAATACAGGAGCCAGGAGCTCAATGCCGATGGACGCGAGTATGATTAGCGACACTACCCCTTCAAGCTGGCGTAAATTTCCGATCAAACAACAACCCGCTTACCCGGACCAGGCTAAATTAGAATCGATCGAATTAGCTCTTGGTAAGCTTCCACCGTTGGTGTTCGCTCAGGAAATACGCGACCTCAAACAACATTTGGCTGAAGTATCTGCCGGACGAGGATTCCTCCTGCAGGGTGGCGACTGTGCCGAATCGTTTGCCGACTTCAGCGCCGATAGAATTCGAGACACTTTTAAAGTGTTGCTACAGATGGCGGTTGTATTGACCTTCGGCGGGCAGCGACCTGTAACTAAAATCGCCCGAGTCGCCGGCCAGTTCGCCAAACCCCGATCAGCAGATTATGAAGAAGTCGATGGCGTTTCATTGCCCAGCTACCGGGGAGATATTATTAACGATGCAAGTTTCGATGAGGCGGCTCGAATCCCGGACCCTCAGCGAATGCTGGAGGCATATCATCAAAGCGCTGCTACCTTAAATTTATTGCGCGCCTTCGCCCAGGGTGGTCTGGCCGATTTACACCAGGTCAATCGCTGGAATATGGGATTCGCCAGGGCTAACCCGGTCACCGAGCGTTTTTTGCAGATGTCGGAACGTATCGAAGAAGCGCTAAAGTTCATGGAAGTCT
>Ga0224506_10002398_pt1 | contig 12760 bp, 23 predicted proteins | sample SF_Jan12_sed_USG_2_FD_169108 | JGI IMG/M metagenome (GOLD analysis project Ga0224506, IMG submission 169108) | Sediment microbial communities from San Francisco Bay, California, United States - SF_Jan12_sed_USGS_8_1 | ecosystem: Environmental > Aquatic > Marine > Sediment | place: USA...
CCTTGATCGATCTGGGTATGGGTGAAGAACTCCAGGGCCTGTGTCAATAATGAAAGGTTTGACCGTCACCTGCCCTGAGTGTGGCACTCACATCAACCTGCTGCATGCAATGGAAGATGCCGATGGCCGTCGTTTCATCGGCCTATTGTCTGAAGTGCAGCCGGTGGTCGTGCGTCCTCTTGTCCGGTACCTGACATTATTCAAACCGGTAAAACAGGGTATGCGCTGGTCACGCATGTATAGCCTGGCCAATGAACTGTTGCCCATGATCAAAGCTGCAGAGATTGAACGCAACGGCACACATTATGTCGTGCCACCCGACAGGTGGGCCAGCACCATGCTGGCCCTGGTGGAAGAGCCACCCAAAACCCTGAAGCTGCCACTCAAGTCACACGGCTATCTGTTCACCATTCTGGCCGGTGAGGCTGAATCAGAAGAAGCCAAAAAAGAACAGAAGCACATCGAACAACAACGCCACCGAGTTCCGGTCGTTGAAAAGGCACCGGAGCAGGTCCCCACCAAGTTCACCGATGAATGCCGTGCCAAGGGTCTCAGCCCCATAAAAGTTTTATTACAACAAAACCAGGGCAAAGCCCAGGAGGAACAAGCCGATGATTGACATCGATCTTGAAAAAGCCAAAGCCACCATCAGAACGATTCTGGAAGAAGAATGCCAGGGACCAGATGACTGCATTCGCATGGCCGAGTTGTTTGTGCGTGTTACCGGCAGCCACATCATCCCCATGAAGCGTTATGACCAGACCCGGTTCATTCGCACCATCGTCAAGGAACTGCGCGAAGAGGGATGCCCCATTGGCAACAAGGCAGGCAATGCCGGTGGTTATTTCTGGGCCAGTAATGATGAAGAGCTAAAAAACACCATCGAAAACTTTCACCATCGCGCCATGAGTTCGCTGAAACAGGAAGCGGCCCTGCGGCGCATTTCATTCAACCAGTTATTACTCGAACTTGAAGACGAATATGAACAGGAGAAGCAAAATGCCAAAGCAGCATAAAGAAAAAATCCCGGAAGGGTACAGGAAAGATTCCAAGGGCAATCTGGTGCCTGAAGACATGATCAAAGACATCGACAAACAACGTGATGCCATTGTCCTTGACCTGGTCAAAGATGCACAACTGCAACACCAGGCCCTGGTGAACTTTAAAAAAGGGGCCATGAACACCATTCAGGAATTTGTTGATGCCTCTGGCAAAAAGTATGGGGTCAAGATGGGGGGCAACAAAGGCAACGTCACACTGTTGAGTTTTGATGGCCGCTTTAAGGTTCAACGCTCAATTGCTGAATACCTGGTATTTGATGAACGCCTGCAGGTGGCCAAAGAGTTGATCGATAAATGCATCCATGAATGGACTGAAGGCAGCCGCTCTGAGATTCGTGTATTGATCAATGATGCCTTCCAGGTAGACAAAGAAGGCAAGGTCAGCACCACCCGCATCCTCGGCCTCAAACGGCTGGATATCAAAGATCGCAAATGGAAAAGAGCCATGCAGGCCATCACCGATTCGATTCAGGTATCCGGCAGCAAGTCATACGTCCGAGTCTATGAACGTGTGGGTGACAGTGATCAGTACAAGCCAATTGCACTTGATATGGCTGCGGTATAGGGGGTGATATGACTACTGTCAACGGAAAACCCATTGTCTTTGTTGGTGGTGACATTAAGTCCAGGTATTTTGCCGAAATGCAAGCCAGGGGCATGTACGAAGAAATATTTCAAGATGCCGATGAGTTTGTCAAAGCGGACGATGAGAAACCCTCACGCGAAGGCCCTCGCACATTTTCTGCGGGCACCTATGTCAGACAGGGCCGCAGGATTGGTCGCAATGAACCCTGCCCCTGCGGCAGTGGTGCCAAGTTTAAAAAATGCTGCATTGATAAAAGGTGACATCATGATAAAACTATTTCTGATTTGTTGCTTCATCACCCTCACTGCCTGCCAGACCACGCTAGAGAAAAAGGTCATCCACGACCTGACACCCGGTCGCATTGCACACGCCGTGTGTGATGCGGCCGGTGGTACCGAGGCATTGATTCTGACATCACCCATGCGTGTACGTTGTCGCAACGGTCAACTGATCACGCTTTAAGGAGGAACCATGACCAGAACACTTTTAATATGCTTGTTACTTATCAAAATCATTATTGGTTTATTGATATTCGCCAACAACGTCCAGGCCGATCAATCCTTCGGCATTCATGTCAACGGTTTTTCCAAACACGTCAACCCGGATCATGACTACAACGAAAAGAACTATGGCGGTGGCATCTATTATGAAGTCAACAACCACTTCATCGCGGCCGGTTGGTATGACAACAGCCTGAACAGGACATCGAAATATATCACCACTGGCTGGCGGCATACCTTTCGATCTGGCAACTGGGAGCTGGCCCCTGGTGTGCTGGTGGGGGGCATCACCGGTTATGATGAAGACAGTGCTTCATTCGTGGCGGCTCCCACCGTATCGATGGGCTATGCCCCTGTGCGCATCAACCTCATGTACCTGCCTGGGCTGAATGGTTTTGATGCCGTGTGGTTCGCCCAGTTTGAGATCGAACTCTGGGGCAACCAATGACGTGCTGCGTTACAAAACCCAACACCGGATCGCCTGCCCCTATTGTGATGTGGTGGATCAACTTATTGTTAAGTTTTGCAAGCACACCTGTCACCAGTGCCAGCACTGTGAGGCATCGTGGCACACCCTGTATGACAACACATCAGAAAACCATGCTCCCAGAGGCTATGTGCCCTGTGGTCGTCGGTGTTTGATGAAGGAGAAGGAACATGGATAAAGTAAAGAAGTTATATATAGCGAGAGTGTTCTCAGCGGTACTGATGTTTGCATTGATATGGATTGCCTTTTGGATTATGTCAGCAATCGGCTGGAGTTGGGCAACGATTCCGACGTTGATCACACTGCTATTTGTGTATTTAGTTCTCGCTGATATTTACAAACTAGCAACCAAAATGCACAAGAAAATCACTAACGATGAAAGTGATCAGTGATTTTTTTGATGGCACATGCCACCAAAAACCGCCTCGCAAGAAACCAAGAGTGATGGCACACGTAACAGATGCCGGTGTGGATGCGATTCTCTTCGAGTGTAAAAAATGCGGTTGGAATAGTAGCTGGCTAATTAATGATATCAGCATCAGCGATGCAAAACGAGGAATCCCTTGCGAACGTTGTAACGAGGTATCAACAGATGAAACAAAATAAATCCCCACGCCAACGCCACTATGCCAGCCTGCACATCTGTGCAAAAAAACTGGACTGGGATGATGATCACTATCGCAAGGTGTTCCTGCGTGCCCAGGGTGCCAAGCAGGTCAATGGCGAGTACTCGGCCAGCACCTTGAATGAACTGGAGTTGGCCAGAGCGGCCAGGGCCATTCAGCGCCTGGTGAAGGCGATGGAGATCAGCGACTGGCGTGATGGCCCTATCTCAAAGATCACAGCCATCTGGTGTGCAATGGCAGACCAGGGGGTCATTCATAACCGATCCCGGCAGGCAATGGAGTCATGGTGCCTAAAACAGATGAAGGCATCAAAACTTGAATGGGCCAGCAAGGAAGAACTGAACCACATCATTGAAACCCTGAAACAATGGGCAAAGCAGAAAAGTGTCAAGCTTAAACCATAACGATATCAGTCTGGTCGATCCGAATCTGCTGCCACCGCAGATCCGTCGCTTCGTGGCGATCATCGGTATGGCTGAAACCGTGAAGCTGCTGAAAGAGTATGGTGGTTTACCGGTAAAATTCACCGGCACCTGTGCCTGGCTGCAGGGTGTGATCAATGATGAGGCCATTAAAAAACTGATCACCGAATTCAAAGATCAGGAATTGTCCCTGCCCAAGTTTGACAAGGTCTTCACGCAACTGCGCAACATGGAGATCATGGAATCACTCAAGAACAAATCTGGCAGGCAGGTGGCAAAAGATAACTGCCTGACCTATCGCATGATCAAAATCATTAAGAATAAACAGCAGGAAGAAAACCCAACCGGCGATCTCTTCTCTTGACATAGTTATTGATCCGGTGGCAGTCTAGTCACATCATCCCCCGCAGCCATAGGGGGGAAACATTTCCCCCCTGACTCTTTGCACCACTCCCGCCATGCTTGCATGCATGGATCAAATCAATAAAACACAACAGCTTGCACTCGACTGGGTATTCCGCGCAGAAGGTGGCCTGGTCAATGACCCGGACGATCCCGGTGGCATCACTAACTTTGGTATCTCACTGCGTTATCTGAGAAAGCAGGACCTGGCCATCGGTGACATTGATGGTGATGGTGACATCGATGGCGATGACATTATCAGGATGGATAAACATAAGGCCAGTGAGATTTATCTCAACGACTTCTGGCACAAGTGCAAGTGTGATTCTATGCCACCCGCCGTGGCGATGGCCCTGTTTGATTGTGCAGTGAACTGTGGCCAGAAAACCGCGATCCGATTATTGCAGGAAGCCTGCAGAGTCAAAGGTGATGGCATCATCGGCCCGATCACCATCAAGGCCGCATTCAAACAAGATGCGGTGATCTATTACATGGGCAAGCGTGCCGAGTATTACAAGGACATCACGCTGGCCAATTCAACCCTCTCCAAATATCTGCGCGGCTGGTTCAACCGGCTGTTCCATCTTCAGTCATATATATCACGGAGGTTTATCTACTAATGGACCCCTTAACGTTGATCACACTGGCTAAGTCTGTCAGCACATATTTACCAGCCATTACTAGTTGGTTTGATGATGACAATGCTGATAAAAATGCCAATCTTATTTTGGAAGTTGCACACAAAGTTACGGCAGAAAGTGATCCTGTTAATTCAATACAGGCACTTCATAATTCGGATGTTCTGCGTGAAGATTTTCTCAGAGCCATCAATCCGATAGTGATTGCCAAGTTGGAAAACAACACCAGACGCCTGGCCGAAACCAATGCCACCATGCGTGCAGAACTTAATACCGCCAGCAAATTCAAAAGCTACTGGCGACCGGCCTTTGGCTGGGCCTTGTTGCTCACCTGGACCATCACCATGCTGTCATTCATCTTTGTGCTGGCCTATGTGGTGATCTCAACACCGGCCAACATGGCCAACGTATTATCTGGCATCGCCCAGGTGATGGGGCCGTTCTCTGTTATGTGGGGCATTGCCCTGTCGGTGTTGGGTATCAACATCAGCAAGCGCAGTCAGGACAAGGCCATCACGGCTGGCATCAAACCCCCACCGGGCCTGCTCGGTGCTGTCGCCCAGCGACTTGGGGGCAAAAGTGGATGAGGCCGACCTTGCTGAACCCATTATTCAAATGGAGCGAGAAGCCTGCATTGACCGTGTGGTGCATCGTTCTGTTGAAGAACCTTTCATTATTCAGGGGGTGCGTGTTTGTCTTACGTGCTTTGACCCCATTGAATCCCAACGCCTGGAAGTCGAACCCGATGCGGTTCGGTGCCACTGCTGTCAACAGGCCCATGAACACAATCTTGAGAGGATGAAGTGATGGCAGATGATGATCAGGTTATGTTTATGTTGGGCGAAATTAAAGGCCAGCTAGAAGGTATGAATTCATCAATCAAAGAAACCAAAACCGCCGTTGAAAAAATGGACACTCGGGTTCGTAAGGTTGAAACAAGAGCTGCCATTAATGGGGCCGTTACTGGTGGAACCTTTGGTTTGGGTATATCCCTTATCACCATGTCAGTCAAAGAGATGTGGAAGTCAACAGGTGGTGGTGCTTAGTGGCCTACCCCCCCGAAAAACGCATCGAGCTTCGTGGCTATTATGTTTTTGAACGACTGTCTCTGGAAGCCGCTGTTGAAAAAGCAGGCATTACCTATCACACCGGTCGACGCTGGAAGCAGGATGCAAAAGACATGGGTGATGACTGGGATCGCGCTCGGTCTGCATCGCGCATGGCCGAAGGTGGCCTGGGTGATGTGACTCACCAGGTGATTGAAGACTTTGTCTTGTTGTTTCAGGCAACCGTCAACGATATCAAAACCGGTGATTTTGATGGCATTGAAAAAGCCAATGCACTGGCCAAGCTGTCTGATGCCTACACCAAAACCATGAAGGCCGCTGCCGGTGGCAACCCACAGATCGCCAGACTGTCCGTGGCACTGGAAGTGCTGAAAGAGTTATCAGGTTTTATTACTGACAATTACAAAGATGATCTGCAACGTTTCACCGTGATTCTGGATGCCTTTGCAGCCAGGGCCAGCGAGGTGTTTGGATGAAACTGGAACCAGCAGAACGCAAGGCACTGGCCCTGTGCATGATCCCGTTCATCGTCCTGTTGATCATCGCCTTTGTGACAAACGTGGTGTTCTGATGCCGGTCTTCTGTTGTGTCAATCAAAATTATGACCGGCTCCTGGTAAAGGGCCGATCCAAACCTGCGATCAAAGAGTGGTTTGATAAACATGTCGAATACTTTATCCCCACCGATATCAACAGGGCCACCGATGCTGTGATGAAGAATGCCAAAAAATTCGGTGAGCCAATTATTAACCTGAAGGAGAAAAGAAAATGACAACCACCGTCACCATCAAAAACGATGCAAATCCGCATTTCACCACCCATGTTGCCACCGTGTCCAAAGATGGGCATGACAATAAATGCACCAGCTTCCCAGTGGTAACACTAGAACCCGGTGAAGAAAAAGACTTCACCATCCACTCGCATCAGGAATTGCGAGTATACGAGACTGATAAATAGGCTTGCTGGGGACCGATCCGCCGATCGCCATTGCCAGGGACGGCACCTTAAATAAAACGCCATGACAACACAAAAACTCACAGACGCGATTCACAAGATCAGCACCAGGGACTTCCTCGATGAAGTCTCAATGCTGGTCTCTGATCTGCAACGTGAAATTCAGGCCAAGCAACTCAACCTGGATTCATCACCCGAGGCCATTGCCGAACGTCGTCGTCGTGTCTTAAAGGATGGTGACTTCAAGTTCTTTGCTTATACTTATTTTCCCCACCACATCTGGGGACCACCTTCAAAATTCCAGAAGCAATTCTGTGAACGCTTTCCCAAACTGTTGCGCCTGTTGAATGGCCTGCGCGAGTGGTGGAAGGCCCCACGTGGTGAAACCAAGTCGACCCTGCTGACCAAGATCGGCCCTGTCTATATTACCGTGCAGGCATTGCTGGAACGTGAAAGCATTCGTGCCGAGATCGGCTGGAAGGGTGACCCACCTCCGTTCAATGATTACATTTTGTTTTTAGGTGCAGAACTTAGAATGCCGACCAAGCTGGTCGAGGTCACCAAGATCGAACTCACGGCCAATGCCATGCTGAGAATGGATTTTCCTGAAGTGTGTGGCAGAGGCCGCAAGTGGACGATGGGTCAGATCATTACCAAGACCAATGTGATGATGGAACCCTTCGGTGCCGACCAGGCCGTGCGTGGTACCTTCCATTTTGCATCACGCCCCAAGGTGTTGATGGGTGATGATCTCATCACCGATAAAGAAGCCAAAAGCCCGACCGAACGTGACAACCGATGGAACTGGCTGGAAAACAGCATCGACTATCTTGGCCCACCCGATGGCTCGGTCAAGTACCTGGGTGTCGGCACCCAGCTCAACAAGGATGATCCCATTACCCGTGCCACTAATTCAGTCGGTCACATTGTGCATGCGTTTAAAGCCATTGAAAAATACCCAGACAGAATGGACCTGTGGGAACAATGCGAAGAGATCATGCGCAACGAAGACAAGCCAGCCGAGGACAGGGCCGCCAAAAGCGGCAAGGTGCTGACCGACAAAGACCTGCCATCATATAAATTTTACCGGCAAAACAAAAAGGCGATGGAGAAAGGGGCCACCACATCATGGCCTGCAGTGCGATCACTTTATTGGCTCATGCGTCAACGTGTTAAAAATAAACGCGCCTTTGAACAGGAAATGCAGGGCAATGCACGCAGTGATGAAGACAGGGTCTTCACAGAATATAAATTCTGGGTGTCAAAACTTCAAAACTGGATTCCATACGGTGGCTGTGATCCATCGATGGGCAAAGGTGAAACATCAGACCCCAGTGCGATCCTGGTGGGCTTTTATGACAACCAGACTCAGAAGTTGCACGTGGAACATGCCGACATTAAAAAACGGGTACCCAGTAAACTCGAAGCCGATCTCATCAATGCCCAACGTGAATATGGCTGCATGGGCTGGGCCTTTGAAAATAACAATGCCTACGAATACATGCGCACCAGTTTCATGACCAATGCCGCAGCCAAGAAAGTAGTCATGCCTTTGGTGGGTGTCACAGCCACCGTGCCACAGGAAGTGCGCATCGACTCACTGGAACCCTTCATCACCGATGCCGATCCACAGATACTGTTCAGCTCAAACCTGATCAGGTTGCTCGAAGAGATGGACGACTGGCCAGAAAAACAATCACACCACCACTATGACGGCCTGGTCGCATTGCATCTGTTATTTCATATCGCCGTCACACGTGCCGGTGGCATCCCCAGGATCAATTCAATCGGTCGTAAAGATACGACCAATATGCGAGGTTATTAATGGACACCGCTGACATCAAAACAACAGCCAAAGGCAAACGCGCCCTCAGCCAGGAGATCGCATCACGTCACACCGATCCCAACTTCTATGGTGCGCTCAACTATCTACCCAACCCGGATGAAATACTTCGCAAGCTGGGCAAGTCTCAGGAAGTGTATGACGCCATCACCACCGATGCCCATGTGATGGGTGAGCTGCGATCCGTGCGTGCCGGTTTAATCAAATATGAAACCCGCCTGCAGGCAGGTGGTGAAGACCCGGCCGACCTGCGCGCCCTGGAACTGTGTGAGCAGTACATGAAACAACGCCCAGCACCGGGCATGCAGTGGATCGATGCGTACTGGAATATGGCCAAGGCCGCCTTCCGTGGCTTTGCGCCACATGAAGTTGTGTGGGCAAAACAGGATGGCTATCTTTTACCGGAAAAAATCATCGACCGCCCTCAGCGTCGATTTGTCTTCGGCATTGAAAATGATCTCAGACTCATCACTCGCGATCACATGATGGACGGTATCGAGTTAGGCCCGAAAAAATTCCTGCTCACTCGCCACATGCCATCCTTCGATAACCCCTATGGGGTGGCATTGTTCAGTGCATGCTTCTGGCCATATACGTTTAAGCACAATGGCTATAAATATTTTGTGAAGTTCTGCGAAAAATACGGCATGCCCTGGGCACTGGGTAAGTATCCTGTCGGCACGCCAGAAAAAGAACAGAAGCAACTGCTCGAAGGCCTGCAGCAAATGGTCGAAGATGCAGTCGGCACCGCACCCGAAGGCAGCTCGGTCGAACTGATCGAAGCCAAGCACAGTGGCAAACCGGTGCAGGCAATTTTGATTGAAGCCTGCAACAAGGAAATGTCCAAGGCCCTCACGTCACAAACACTGGCCTCCGAGATCGGTGACCAGGGATCACGTGCCGCATCAGAAACTCATCGCGAACGTGAAGAGTCCGTCAACGATTCAGATCGCATCATGATCTGTGACACCATGAATGAACTGTTCGCCTGGATCACGGAACTCAACATCCCCAATGCCAAACCACCGACTCATGAATTTTATGAAGAGTCAGAAGTCAGCATGGATGAAGTTGAAAAACTCGACAAGGCCAGGCACTTCATCGACATCCCGGCAGCCTATGCCCACGACCGCCTGCAGATCCCCATGCCGCAAGAGGGTGAAGAAGTCCTGCCACGCACCGGTAGCGCACCCGCACCCAGTGAACCAGGTCAACAGGAATTCAATCGCTGCCCTGGTTGTGGCCAGGCCCATGACTTCAATCAACATGGTGCCACCAACAAACTCACCGACCAGGCCGTTGAAGGTGCCGATGAATTAATAGCAAGCCTCATCGAACCCATTCGCAAGTTACTAGAAAACAGCCACACCCTCGAAGACTTCCGCGATGGCCTGATCGACCTATACCCCGACATTAACGAAACCCAACTCGGCGAATACACCAGCCTGGCCCTGCAGGTCGGCGCGCTGGATGGGATGGAGGAAGCAAAGTGAGCAAGTTTGCAAAACTGTATGACATTGAAGACACCCAACTGCTGGTGCAATTAACCGAAAACGATGATGGCTTTCCAATGGTCAAATACACCACCCAGATCGATGGTGGCTATATTCAAGTCGGCCCAGTGATCGAACCTAAGGATGGGGTCGATTTTGATGATAAAGATGAAGAGACCGCTGCATGGGATGCAGCAGATAGAATCTTCGAACAGGTTGATGAAGTCAAAGCCAGAGAAGTTTATTACCAGATCATTGCTTTCATTCAAGAATCGATGGATAAGGAGGATGGAGATGAGTGATCGAGAAACCAGAGTTGTACTCCGAAGCGTCAGATCAAACCAAAGCATCGACGGCACACCTGCAGACGATCTAGAAGTTGAGTTTGTCGTGTGCAGTGATGATGGTAATGTTCTTTTTACTGCTTTAAATGCAAAAAGACAACGAGGCGCGTGGAAAGTAGAAATGCCGCAACCATACGTCTCCGGCAACACCATCACCTCCACCGCATGGGAACTGGCCAACTGGATGGAGCGCATGGCCGAAGCCATCAAGAATCACACCTTCGATGATTTTAATTTGAATAATTTATAGGGGACGCCAGCAATGACAATTAAAATCGGTTTATGGATCATCCCATTGATGATCACAATAGTCTCTATTGCTATCGCATGGTTCAAAACACCAGAACCAAAACATGGTCACTATTTTCCCGACATGACGCCGGTGTTTACCTTTGGCTTAAATATTATATATGCGCTGGCAGTTTCATTGGTGGCCTGGATCATATATGCGATTTTTTTATTAGCGTAATGGAAAATGTCAATATACAGCTAAACCAAGATCGAGATGTCATCTGCAGCGACACCTGTATGAGCCCCCATTGGAGCTATTTACAAAAATGCAAGACCACTGCCTATGTCACCATCGATGGAGAACCATATTGTAAAAAGCATGCCAACAAATTTGTGCTGGATAAGATCGTCAAAGGTGAATATACATGCCTGAAGTAAAAATCGGCAGCGTCCCATTCCAGGAAGCCATCGATCACTTCCAGGGCAAACTCAAGATCCCGACCGAGCATTGGGATGACATGCTCGGCACCATCCATGCCAAAGCCTTCACCATAGCAGGTGCAACCAAAGCCGATTTGCTGACCGATATATTCAATGACGTCAATGAAGTACTCAGCAATGGCGGCACCATCACCGACTATAGAAAACTATTTGATAAAACAGTCAACAAGCATGGCTGGCCTTATAAAGGCAACCGAGGCTGGCGCACTCGAGTGATCTATGACACCAACCTGCGCACCTCACACATGGCAGGCAAGTGGTCACAGTTTCAACGTGTCAAACAGACCCGACCTTTTTTACAATACTTCACTGTTGGCGATGAACGCGTCCGACCAGAACACCGTGAATGGCATCACCTGGTTCTTCACATCGATGACCCCTGGTGGCAAACCCACTATCCACCCAATGGCTGGGGCTGTCGTTGTGGTGCGCGATCACTGTCACCCAGACAGATCAGAAAAGAAAAACTGCAAATCGCAGAACAGGCACCCGCCATCCAAACCACCGACCGACTCATCCTCGGCAAAAGTGATAAACAGACCGGAGAGATTCCAGTCATCCAGGTACCCAAAGGCATCGACACCGGCTGGAATTACAACGTCGGCCAGGCATGGCTCGGCCCGGATATCGCCTTCGGTGAAAAGCTCATGGCCATGCCCAACGCCATGCGCACCGCAGCACTCAACAATGCCAAAGACCTGACCCAACACCTGCAGAAAGACTTCGCCCCCTGGGTCACCAAACTGGAACAGCGCAGCAAGCCACTCAACAACGAGATTAAAACAGTCGGCTACTTATCACCGAAGGTGATCGACGAACTCATTCGCCGCGACCAGGTACCCAGCACAGCCGTGATCACCACCACCGACAAAGACATCATCCACATGATCCGTGAAGCCAAAGACGGTCGCCACATCCCCCTGGACCAGATCAGAGCCATGCCCACCACCATAGGTGGTGGCCACAGTGCCGTCTTGTGGGACAAGCGCGATCCGGCCCTGGTTTATGTCTTCGACGTGCCCGGTGACGACCGGACGGCCAAGGCCATCATCCGAGTCAATTACAAAATCAAAGTGCGTGATGCCAATGGCAAACGCCAGCAGGTCCAGACCAACACCCTGCGCACAGGTGGCCTGGTTCAATTGCAAAACTTAAAGGAACGGGAGGTATATGAAGTGATTGATGGAGAACTGTGACCGCTGAGGGGAGCGCCACCCGGTTGCCCGGCATTCCCCATGTATGAACCTGTTGGATCAAGCGATCAGCCCGGCGAATTTCTGTCGTCCAACGGCCACAGCCTCACCCTAATAATAGCCCAATCAGCCCACAAAAACCCGCCAAACAGGCCCCTAAACCACCCCTCGGCCACGTTTTGGGTATACTTTGATGGCAATTTGTCGATCATTTCTTACCAGTATTAGACTATTTTTTTACTGGTAAAAAATGAAATTTATGTTTTTTTGATCCAAAATGAATGTCAGAACCAAAACGGCCAATGTTGGCCTATGTGGGCGATTTATTTAACTTTTTTCGTTTTTTGGCTTTTTTACTTCATGATTCATTATGATCAGTACCCCACATTGCGCCATCTTAGGGGGAGCACTTT
>Ga0224506_10002400_pt1 | contig 12758 bp, 10 predicted proteins | sample SF_Jan12_sed_USG_2_FD_169108 | JGI IMG/M metagenome (GOLD analysis project Ga0224506, IMG submission 169108) | Sediment microbial communities from San Francisco Bay, California, United States - SF_Jan12_sed_USGS_8_1 | ecosystem: Environmental > Aquatic > Marine > Sediment | place: USA...
CAGGCGACCAAATTCGCGTTCTTGTGAAAAGTCATGAACCCGTTACGGTGGAATATGAGTTAATCGATTTAGGAATTGTAACCCCTAGTGTATTGCTTGTAATCAACGAATCCGGACAAGTAGCTGGTACTGGATTTTTTGATGGCATTGCTAGAGCCTTTATGTATGACGGAACCACGGTCATTAATCTAGACCCAGAATCAACAATGACTTCTATGGCCTATAGCATTAATGATTCCGGTGATGTAGTCGGGTACACCTACCCTTATGTCAGTTCTGTCGATCGTTATCTATCCCGTGCAACATTATTCAGCAATGGAACGATTACCAATTTAGGGGTTCAAGTTGCTCCCTTATGGAATAAGTTAACATCTAGTCGAGCCTCTGCGATAAATAACACAGGAACAATTGTCGGTAATTCAAGTGTGTTGCTCAATGGTAGCATTCAGTATGCGGCGGTGAACTTTGGAGAATCTATCACCGTATTACCGGGCGTCACTGGCCTATCCTATGTGACGGGCATAAATAACAACAATGTCTCGGTAGGACAAATAGGCTTCAGTTATAAAGAAGCAGCAATTTTCACCGATACCGGTATCATTAAACCATTCGCTCAACATCCAGAAATTCGTGGAAGTACTGCGCGTTCGATTAGCGATAGCGGGTTGGTGGTTGGTAGCATACTCCAACCGGATTTAAGTACCGATTTATTTATTTACGACATGCATAGTCGCAGGAATACCTACATCGACTTTGGGATTTCGCCCTATTCACGACTCGCAATTGGCGAAAGCTCCAGAATTGACGTCAACAGTCAAGGCCAAGTCATTGGTTTTAAAATAGGCCAAAGCGGTGCCTTCGGTCCATTTGTTTACTATTATGAAACCGGGCAATACGTGGAACTTGCAACCCAATTTTATGACTTAGGCTGGACTTTGAGCTCAGTGTCAGGGATAAATGATAAAGGGCAAATCGTCGGTACCGGATTTTTCAATGGCGAGCGTCGTGCCGTCATTCTTAACCCAATTAAAAACAATTCCGATCCTGTGTTACAGCCGATAGGCAATTTGTTGATTAATGAAGGTGAGCTGTTTGAATTGACTCTACATGCAACCGATCCGGATGGCGATACACTCTCATTTTCAATGAGCAATGCACCCCTAGGTGCCACACTTGACGCAATAACCGGCGTGTTTCAATGGACCCCGGATTTCACACAGGCGGGAACTTATTCAGATATTGAGTTTATTGTCACGGATTCAGGAAACCCAATAGGAATTGATGCAGAGATAATTTCAATTACTGTTGGCAATACTAATCGACCACCAACAATTACTCCTATTGGCCAAATCCTTGTTGAAGAAAACGAATCCATATTTTTCCACGTGGACGCAATTGATCCTGATGGGGATAATGTTAGTATTGTTGCTCAACTTCAGAATTTAAGTGATGGCCAACGTTTAGCAGGTGTGCTACCGGAAGGTGCACGATTCAGTATCGACAACAACTTCAGCTGGACACCGGATTTCACACAAAATGGCACTTATATCATTGACTTCCATGCGACCGATAGTGGAACACCGAACTTGACCACAACCAATAGCGTAGTGATAACTGTGGGCAATACCAGCAATCCAGTTTCACTATCGAGTTTTATTGTGGAACAGATTATCCAAACGCCACTTTCACAGTCACTAGTTAATGCGACGATTGCTAATATGAAAAAAGTAGGAAAATTTATTGAAGCAGGTAGAGTGCAAGCTGCGAGAAATCAAGTTGCATCATTCAAGAATAAGATTGTATTGGCAACAGAGCAAGGTGAGATTGATGCGATCAACGCTCAAAAACTTACCGGCCTCGGAGATGAACTTTTAAATTTATTGAATTAGATAGCCTCAAGCCTACGGAATTTTTCATTATTCCGTAGGCACTTCGATTCGCAAATCAGAGCCAGTCGTAACTAAGAAACCTACTTGAATTTGGTGTTTAACTTACCTACTACCACAGGATTCATGCTACCTAGTAATTTTAATACTGATGTCAGTGTCTTCAGATTGATAATACATGCAATGACAAGAGGAAATTACTTGTCTTTTATGTATCTGCTATTTTAAGAGGATCGAAAGAAGTCAGAAACCGGGAGACTTTTATTAGTCAAATATCTCAGGGTATTCTGCCCTAAGTTGAGCATCGATTTTACGTTCCACTTTACTAGCACAATCAACGATCGCTAATTTGAATTCAGTTTTCCAACCTTTTAGATTTCCATCGTAATCTGAAATTGCCTTAACAGGAACATTGACGCCTAATTTGGAAAACATATTTACGAGTAAATCTCTTAAGCGCTTTATATCCGAGCCTAGTTGATCATGGTTCCTATTTTCATTATTTAGTTTAGCCCCTTTCTCCGAATGGATTACACCAGAATTTTTTGCCATTGCTAGAAGAGTATAAAACGGTTTTTTAAATTCGCTAGGATTATTTTTTTTACAAAAACCCATCTCACAGAAAGAATATCGTTTAATAATTCCGTTATAGATTATCCTAAGGTATTGTGGTTGATCATAATCTAGAAACTCTATCTCAACCTTTATATCCGACAATGAACAAACTTTTTTTTCAGAATCTATTTGAGTTTCATCGCAACTCAAATCATATGGTCCATAAAATCTATACTCCACATGCGGCTCATACATAGCAAGCCATTCATTAATCTCACTCCAGTAAAGCTCATCTGTATATGCAGTTATTTCTTTTTTGCTTATAACTGTTTTTCTAAAACTTCCTGGAGAAGGATATGCAGACAGCTCCCCATTTACAATGGCGGAAACTATTCGAGTTTCAATGTCATCGACGGAACCATTTCCATTTCGAGCTAAGATAGCTGAGGCATCTTCTATTGAATACCACCCATTGTCCTGCTTATGTTTTCTCAAATTTTCCTCTGAGTGCTCACTTTCTACGTCTGATACCCGAACGTCGAAATAATGACCAATCTTTGCAAAATCTTCCAAGCCAATATAACTGGTCTTATAGTCATTAATGTTTGGCGACCACAGATATGAGCTTGTAAAAGACGAAACCATCTTGATATCTCCCTCTGAAGCCATTTTGAACATAATTGTTACTACCTCTTCTTCAAGTGACTCTTTTAGAGATATTAACTCTTGCGGTGTCTCAAAATATGGCACCAATTCCCAATCCGGTCGAGATGGATGTTTGTTAAAAATGTCCAAATAATCTTTAAATGAATCGGAATCTGAACCAATTGCTAAAGCCAATGTGTCATACCAAATAGTTTTAATTAGAAAATCCCAGTCTGACTTGTCTAGCTCAGCAAGTATGCCAGTCTGAGCATCTCTCTTACTCAGGTTCTTGAGCCGTGGATAACAATCTGGGTAGACTGCAGCTGAAACCATTCTGGGTATATCCCGAGCTAATACCGATTCAGTACCATACCGAAGTCTCACATGTGGTAAAGATTCAAGCGACAATCGACCTAAAACTTTGTCCCACTTATTAAATTCTTCCTCTGTAATAAAAACATCGTTTCGATTAACTGGTCCATTCAAGTATAAATCTGGCCATGGTAAGACGGACGCAACATTGTCCCGTACTTTTGTGATTCCGATTAGCTTTTCAATTTGGCCATATTTCAGTTGGTAAACTTCATTATGTGGGATATGAAGGATGCAGCCACTAATTGGATCCCTAAACGAAAGAACGATTTTTCCGCTTTCAGCGAACCGAATTATGTGCTCTTCCGTATAGTTCCAACGATCAGACAATTCTTGGAGAGAAAAAAATCTATGCTCTGCCATTAAAGCTATTCCTGCGTTCCAATTCAGAGATGGTAAGCCTGAAAATCAAAACCGTCATGAATCTATATCTTGTTTAAGTTCTCGCTTGCCATCCAAAAAATCACCCCACCATTGCATCATGTCTTTGCGGTCGGCGAGGTATTCGGAACGATGATAAGCTGCTCTAACTTTGTTTCGCTCGTAGTGCGCAAGCTGTCTTTCAATGACGTCAGAGTTGAAACCATTTTCATTAAGTATGGTGGAAGCGGTGGCTCTGAAACCATGAACTGTGGCTCTACTGTGATAGCCCATGCGGTACATAGCATAAAGCAACGTGTTTTCACTTATTGGTACATCGCGTTTGTTTTGGCCAGGGAATAACAAATCGTGTTTAGCAGTGAGTGGTTTGAGTTTTTCTAAGACCGCTACAGATTGACGTGACAGGGGAACGATGTGTTCCTTATTCATTTTCATACGTTCTGCGGGTATGCGCCATTCAAGCCGATCAAAATTAAATTCCTCCCAGCGTGCACCTCGTAACTCGGATGATCGAACAAAAGTCAGTATAACCAACTCAAGCGCAAGCTTTGTAGCTTCGTGTCCATCGTAGTTATTTAGCCGTTCAAAAAAATCGGGGATGTCGTTTTCAGCGAGCGCAGGCCGGTGAATCACCGGTCTAGATTTTAATATTTCAGACAAGTCCGCTGCTGGATTTACCAGTACTCCAGGTATTTTCGAAATAATCGCATACCTGAAAACCGCCTTGATTCTCTGCAGTATTCTCGAGGCTACATCTAGTGCACCACGCTTCTCAACCTTACGCACAACTTCAATTATGGTCGGCGCATCAATCTCAGCAATTGGCCTGGAACCTATATGAGGAAAAACTTCGTTTTCTAGAGACTTCAAGACTTGTTTGGCGTGATCTTCAGACCAAGCTTCCTTTTTCTGTTCATGCCATTCCCTTGCTACCACCTCAAACACATTTTCATGATTGACTGCTACCTGACGTTTTTCCTCTCTCCGACTCTCAACAGGATCTTGATGCTTCTTGAGTAGTTTCTTAGCTCTGTCACGTTCTTTTCGAGCATCAGCAAGCTTAACCTCAGGATATACACCGATCGAGTAGACCTTTTCTTTGCCGGAATATCGATATTTCATTCGCCAGTATTTCTTACCAGCCGGGGTAATCAAGAGGTACATGCCGCGTCCATCGGCCATTTTGTATTGTCGATCCTTAGGCTTTGCCTTCTTTATGAGGACTTCTGTTAGTAGGTCTGATGGCATAGGGGGTATCTTCTTTCGTTAGAAATATTGATACCCCCCATTCTACCCCCCGATACCCCTGTAGACCTAGAGATTTCTGGAGACATAAAAAAACACCAGCAGAATATAAATGCTGGTGTTTTTAATGAGTTAGGTAGTATTTTTGGATTTTCGTGGACTCTGATGGAGTCCGGTATATCTAAATATGGTGCCGACGGCCGGAGTCGAACCGGCACAGCTTTCGCCACTACCCCCTCAAGATAGCGTGTCTACCAATTCCACCACGTCGGCAATTCTGATCGTACTCGCTACTGTGGCGGTAAATCGCCAGTCGCATTTTCTTCGGGCACTAAGGGTACGTCAGCTTTTTCTTGGGGTACCGCAGGTGCTTCAATAGCAGCGGGGGCATTAACCCGATCAGTTACGCTATCGTCGCTCACTGCCGTTCGTTGGCCGGACATATAGGCCAATACCAAACTGGTAACGAAAAAAGTCGTGGCTAATACTGCCGTTGTGCGACTTAAAAACGAACCCGAACCTTGTGAACCAAATACGGTTGATGATGCACCGGCACCAAATGCCGCGCCCATGTCCGCACCCTTGCCTTGTTGTAATAACACCAGGCCAATTAAACCTGCTGCAACAACAATATGTACGATGGTTAATATTAAATCCATGGTCTTCTCTTAAAATGAATTACAAATCGTTAAAAAGTCATCGGCTTTTAATGATGCGCCGCCTATTAAACCGCCATCAATGTCTGCCTTGGCAAATAGTTCTTTAGCGTTACCAGCATTAACACTGCCGCCGTATAAAATTCTTACACCATTAGCCACTTGCATATCTTGCCCGGCTAAATAATTGCGGATAAACGCATGCACATCTTGTGCTTGTTCCGGGCTTGCTGTTTTACCCGTACCTATTGCCCAAACCGGCTCGTATGCAATTACGCATTTGGCGATGGATTGAATGCCGTTTTTATCAATTACAGCTTTTAACTGACGTTCAACCACAGCTTCGGTACTACCACTTTCGCGTTCAGCCAAAGTTTCACCAACGCATAACATAGGTGTAACACCACCGGCCAAGGCGCGGGCAAAACGATCAGCTACCACTTGGTCGGTATCGCCATAAAGCGTACGACGCTCTGAATGACCAACAATCGCATAAGTGCACTTAAAATCCTTCAACATGCTAACAGCGATTTCACCAGTATAGGCACCCGATTCTTCAGTCGCTACGTTTTGAGATCCCCAGACGATATTGGTTCCGCTTAACATTCCAGCAGTGCCGGGAATGTATATATAAGGTGGACATACCGCAATTTCCGCATTTTTCACGCTTTTTGCGCCCTTGATCAACGCAGATAGCAGCTTTTTAATGCTCTCACTCGAGCCATTCATCTTCCAGTTTCCGGCAACCAGTGGTTTGCGCATATTCGTCCCCCATTCTCTTCCAAAGGTGGGGAAGCTTACCGATTTATGCTTGAAAAATCAATGGAAAGCTGGGATTTAGTGGGCTAGATTTGAGGTTACTGTAGTCTCCACTAGGACACCTGTATTCATGGCTGGTTTTAGAGTTTGGCAGGTACTCACGGATTGTGGTGTTTGTGCAGCAATGCTACAAAACCGTTGAGAATGCCAATTTCAAAAACGGCTCTGTGACGATACCTAAAAGTAAAATCAGTCATAGGAAAATATATGCAACTATTTGCCAGTGTCGACACTGGCTTTATCCTGAAATACCACGACCAATTTTCATTTTAATTTGAGCGGAGAACCCGCTTGGCCTGTGTAAACTTGATAAACTTAAACGACTACACAAGCCCAAATCAAGTTATGCATTCAGTCTAACCACATCCGCCAACTCATTGGCCAGCTCATCGACTTGAACAGGGTTGGTGCCTTCAATCATGACACGAATCAAAGGCTCAGTACCTGAGGCTCGCAGTAACACCCGGCCATTACCTGCAAGTTTTTCTTCGACTTGTTTCACTGCATCGTTGACCGCTGGTATCTGCGTGACATCAACTTTTTTCTTCAGCGGAACATTAATCATGGTTTGAGGGTATTTGCGCATACCGGCTTTTAATTCATGCAAGCTACGTCCTGTGTCAACAATTGCGGCTACTACTTGTAGCGCAGCAACAATACCGTCGCCAGTGGTGGTGCGGTCCAAACAAATTATATGACCGGATGATTCGCCACCTATACTCCAAGCATTTTTCTTTAATTCTTCCAGTACATAGCGATCACCAACTTTTGCGCGGGTAAACGCTATGCCCTGCTCTTCTAACGCATGTTCTAATCCAAAATTACTCATTAAAGTACCCACGACACCGCCATTTAATGTTTCATTTTTTTGCCGCGCCATTGCAATAATGTAAAGCAATTCATCACCATCAACCACTTCCCCATTAGCGTCAACCATCACTACACGATCACCATCGCCATCGAAAGCAATCCCCAAGTCGGCGCCTCGATGCAACACTTCTTCTTGCAGAACTTTAGGGTAAGTTGAACCATATCCATCATTGATATTTAAGCCATCGGGTTTGATGCCAATACTGGTTACCTTAGCATTTAACTCAGTGAATACGCTGGGGGCAATGTTATAAGTTGCACCATGCGCGCAATCCAAAACAATTTTCAGACCTTGAAAATCCGTACCGATGGGAATCGTGGATTTACAAAATTCGATATAGCGTCCACGCGCACTTTCGATACGTTCTGCTTTACCTAATTTTGAGGAATCAACAGTTGTCATAGGTTGATCAATTGCCGCTTCAATCGCTATTTCAATTTCATCAGGTAATTTAGTACCCTCTGCAGAAAAGAACTTGATGCCATTGTCATAAAACGGATTATGCGAAGCACTAATCACTATGCCGGCACGCGCATGAAAAGTTCGGGTTAAATATGCAATACCAGGTGTAGGCATAGGACCTAAAATATGAATATCAACACCAGCGGCTGATAATCCTGCTTGTAGTGCAGACTCGAACATATAGCCTGATATGCGCGTATCTTTGCCAATGAGAACTTTGCGGTTCCCTTCTTGCGCCAGCACAGTGCCTACCGCCCAACCCAATTTCATTACAAATTCGGCATTAACCGGATCTTCACCTACTTTGCCGCGAATACCATCTGTTCCAAAATAACGTCGACCCACTGAACTACTCCCTACGCTTCCTGTATAGCTTGAAATACTTTTACTGCTTCGACTGTAGCGCGAACATCATGCACACGCAACACATGTGCACCTTGTGTCAGCGCAAAAACTTCAGCGCTTAAGCTCGCTGGCAATCGATCTTGCACTTCTAGATCCAATAACATCTTAAACATCGACTTACGCGATACACCCACCAACACAGGAAAATCAGTCGCGACAAAACGATGCAAATGTTTTAACAACTGTAAATTATGCGCTAAAGATTTACCAAAACCAAATCCAGGATCAAGCCAAATACGGCTGCCATCAATGCCAGCCGATGTGCAAACATCCACGCGTTGCAATAGAAAGTCTAACACTTCTTGCACCACATTTTCATAGTGTGGTTTGGTTTGCATAGTGCGTGGTTCACCCTTCATATGCATTAAACACACGGGCAGCTTCAACTTAGCCGCAAGCTCCACAGCACCATCAGCGCGTAAGGCATTAACATCGTTAATTAGATTAACGCCCGCCTCTGCGGCAGCCTGCATTACACTGGGTTTGCTAGTGTCGATGGAAATTGGAATGGTAGATTCGTTGCGAATGGCTTCAATGATGGGAATAACACGGTCTAATTCTTCATCACTATTAACTGCTTCAGCGCCCGGACGTGTCGATTCGCCGCCGATATCAATAATATCAGCACCATCAGCAATCATTTGTCTAGCCTGAGTTAATGCATTTTCGACCGACAAAAATTTACCCCCGTCCGCGAAGGAATCGGGGGTAATATTCAGAATACCCATAACCCATGGGCGCTTGGTGGAGCGTAAATCCAAATCAGTCATTAAGGCTGATTAACCGGTCCACCTATTTCGCCTCCGCCACTGGATTTCTTTTCATCACTGGCAGATGCTTCTTTGGTTTCTTCGTCGGGACGTTTATCCAAATCGGACTCATCCCAATCACTTGGTGGACCTGGTGGCTCACCTTTCATAATTTTATCAATTTGACCACGATCAATGGTTTCATATTGAATCAAAGCATCGGCCATGGCATGTAGTTTGTCCAAATTTTCATTCAGAATTCGGGTCGAACGCTGATAGTTGCGGTCAATAATGGCACGCACTTCTTCGTCAATCGTATGTGTGGTTTCATCAGACACATTTTTATGCTGTGTCACTTGGCGACCAAGAAATACTTCACCCTCTTCTTCCGCATAGGTCAATGGGCCTAGACGATCCGACAAGCCCCACTTGGTAACCATACTTCGAGCGATGTCAGTCGTACGCTGAATATCATTCGATGCACCTGTTGTAACTTTTTCCACTCCAAAAATAATCTCTTCGGCAATACGTCCACCAAACAAACTGGAAATACTGCTTTCCAAACGTTGCTTACTATAGCTATACCGATCTTCTTCGGGTAAGAACATGGTCACACCTAAAGCACGTCCGCGTGGGATAATGCTGACCTTATAAACCGGGTCGTGATCAGGCACCTTTAAACCAACAATGGCATGACCGGCTTCGTGGTAGGCCGTGAGTTTTTTCTCATCATCACTCATAACCATCGACTTACGTTCCGCGCCCATCATGATCTTATCTTTAGCACGCTCGAAATCATCCTGTTGAACCAGTTTCTTATTGGCACGAGCAGCAAACAAGGCAGCCTCGTTAACCAAGTTCGCTAGATCGGCGCCAGAAAAACCAGGCGTACCACGTGCAATCACTTTGGGTTTAACATTATCGTCAACCGGCACTTTACGCATGTGCACACGTAGAATTTGCTCGCGACCACGCACATCAGGAAGTGGCACAGTCACTTGGCGATCGAAACGACCGGGGCGTAACAATGCTGGGTCGAGCACGTCTGGACGGTTAGTCGCGGCAATAACATTAATTCCTTCATTACCCTCAAAACCATCCATTTCTACTAATAATTGGTTTAGTGTTTGTTCACGTTCGTCATGACCACCGCCTAAACCGGCGCCACGATGACGGCCGACGGCGTCGATCTCGTCAATAAAAATAATACAGGGCGCATGTTTTTTCGCCTGTTCGAACATGTCGCGTACGCGAGATGCGCCTACACCAACAAACATCTCAACGAAGTCTGAACCAGAGATTGTGAAAAAAGGTACTTTGGCTTCACCGGCAATGGCTTTGGCAAGCAAGGTTTTACCAGTACCTGGCGAGCCTACCATTAAAACACCACGCGGAATCTTACCACCGAGTTTTTGGAATTTACCAGGATCCCGCAGAAACTCAACTAACTCACCGACCTCGTCTTTGGCTTCTTCAACACCGGCGACGTCACTGAAGGTGACTTTTACCTGATCTTCACCGAGCATACGCGCACGACTTTTACCAAAAGACATGGCACCTCGACCACCGGCCCCACCTTGCATTTGGCGCATGAAGAATATCCACACTCCGATCAACAAAAGCATTGGGAACCAAGAGATGAAAATCTGCATTAACAGACCTTGCTGCTCGGGTGGCTTAACGTCGATATTAACGTTATTTTCTAATAAATCCCCGATCAGGCCAGGATCATTAGGGCTAAACGTCATGAACGGTTGGCCATCAGCTCGTGTTCCACGAATGGAACGTCCTTCAATCTGAACTCGATTGATTTCTCCGCCACGTACCAAATGGATGAATTCAGAATATTCCATATGGCGCGATCCGGCTGGACGCGGTGAAAAATTACTAAATACGGACATCAATACAATGGCTATTACCACCCAAAGTATGATGTTTTTGACCATTTCGTTCAAAATGTAATCCTCAGTTGTTTTGCCTAGTTTAAACGCAATAATCTTGAAAAATCGTTAAGCTACTATCTACATATAGCAAACTAGCCCTTAACCTTACACTAATTACCTACTTTTTTACAATTCTTGACTTACCTAGTAGGTATAATTCCCGACTTTCCGCTCGTGACGCTTGGGGTTTACGTGTCAGAAGCTTCTGAAATTCCATTTGTATCTGTTTACGGTAAGCATCAATACCCTCGCCTTGGAAAACTTTGATCAAAAAATCGCCACTGGGTTTTAACACGCTCAGGGCCAAATCCAAGGCAAGTTCAGCCAAATACATGGCCTTGGGCTGATCCACAACCCTCATACCACTCATATTGGGGGCAATGTCTGAAATTACAAGATCCACAGGCTGATTATTCAAACATTCCAGCAACTTATCAAATACTTCTTGTTGTTGAAAATCCCCTTGAATAAACTCAACCCCCGCCAAGGCATCCATGGGCAATATGTCCAATGCAATTACTCTGCCTCGATCCCCTACAATGTCAGCAGCATATTGCGACCAGCCACCAGGAGCTGCCCCAAGATCGATCACCACCATGCCGGGTTTAATCAATTTATCCTTTTGCTGAATTTGATCTAATTTGAATGTGGCGCGGGAGCGATAACCGGCTTGTTGAGCTTTTTGCACATAAGGATCACTCACATGGCGCTCCAGCCAGCGTCTATTTTTCTTCGCCATGGGTTTCCTGTAAGGTCATTTGTTGACGGTAAATACGACGGATTTTCAGCACTAGCCAAATCATGCTACTAATGCCGTAGCTAAACATAATAAGAATCTGTATCAATGCCTGGCTCGTCACCACGCCTACTAATAACCAAATCCCTATGGCCAGAATAAGAATCACACCCAAATCAAATTTTACTGGATTAAAAGGGCTAGCAGAAATCGTGAAACCTTTATCTGCTTGAGTTACACTTGCGTTCTTTGATTCTTCCATAGGTTGTCCCGATAATGGCTTTAACTGGCAAACAAAAACATCAATTACGCGCGCTGGCGCATAAACTCAAACCCGTGGTGCTCATTGGCGCAAATGGTTTGACCGAAGCAGTGCTCAATGAACTAGACGAGCAATTTAAGATCCATGAACTCATTAAAGTGAAAATTCCCGGGAGTGATCGTACGCAACGTCAAGTGATGCTTGATAAAATCTGTGACCATTGTGAGGCCCAATGGGTTCAGAATATTGGTCATATTGGGATTTTCTATCGTGCGTTCGACCAACCGGTTATTCAACTAAACTAGACTCGATCACCTACGGTCGTCCGTTTTCGTGGTGTTTTAGCTTGGGTCTTTAACCCAGCTAGCACCAGGGATGCTAGCAGCAGACTACCTAATAAGTAAAGCCCTGACGAAATACCGTGTAATTTGCCAAATTGTTTGGCAATTTCACTGCCAGCGACGATGCCCTGGGCTTTTAGCTCTGCCATCATCGGCTGTAGCACAAACAGGCTTACAATTGAAAGTACGAACAAACCGGCTAGAGACCAGAAACGCCATTGAGCAAAACTTTTGCTTTTTTGTTGTAGGTAGTAGACCACAACCAACACTAAAGCCAATACCAGTCCAACCCAAGCGATGATGCTAAACATCTTGCCTGCGAGCATGCCTGCCAATGCTCGATCATCGGGTAAACTGGCAAATAATACGGGTGCGACTAGATAACCAACCGTTAGTTGACCACCAGCCCATAGGCTTAAAAAGAAAGTCT
>Ga0224506_10002401_pt1 | contig 12747 bp, 12 predicted proteins | sample SF_Jan12_sed_USG_2_FD_169108 | JGI IMG/M metagenome (GOLD analysis project Ga0224506, IMG submission 169108) | Sediment microbial communities from San Francisco Bay, California, United States - SF_Jan12_sed_USGS_8_1 | ecosystem: Environmental > Aquatic > Marine > Sediment | place: USA...
TAAACCCCTGACACAAGTACAAACCTGAAATAATAGTAATCTAAAAAACGACCTAATGCATCAGGCAATGCATTGGAATACTACTCGTTATAGGAGATTATCCAGTTGATTAGTCAACAGGCTAAAGCATTTCAATACCGTCGTCTTCAGCGCTATAGCAACGGCATAGCCGATAGAGAAATCTTCGTCTGCTAGCGCACGACCTATCATCGTCGATGGCGAGATTTTTTGCCGGTGATCTTGCGTTTTCACCTGACTCTTGCCAAAGTGTTAGAAATCAAATTGTTAGGATATTGAGTCTAAATGAATAAAACAGGACCTTTGCAAGGCTATCGGGTGATTGAGCTAGGCCAGCTATTGGCAGGCCCGTTCGCTGGTTGTCTGTTGGGTTATTTTGGTGCTGAAGTGATTAAAATAGAACCTCCGGGTGGTGGTGATCCCATTCGTGGTTGGCGGGAGATGCGAGGCGATACCTCGTTGTGGTGGCGTTCGATTGCGCGTAATAAAAAATCGGTGTCCATCGATTTGAAATCGGAGCGTGGCGTTGCTCTGGTTAGGCGATTAATAGATAGTGCCGATGTCGTTATCGAGAATTTTCGCCCTGGTGTGGTGGAAAAATGGGGACTAGGGCCGGAGGTATTCAAACAAAGTAATCCCGGCCTGGTCTATGCGCGAATTTCGGGATACGGTCAAACAGGCCCTTATGCCAGTAAGCCTGGATTTGCCTCGGTCTGCGAAGGCATCAGTGGCTTCCGTTATGTCAATGGGCGCCCTGGTGAGGCACCGATGCGTCCGAATTTGAGCATTGGCGACACTATCTCAGGCATTCATGCTGCGCTGGGTATTACCATGGCTTTGCTGGAACAACAGCAAAGTGGGGAGGGCCAGGTAGTCGATGTCGCACTGTATGAATCGATGTTTAATTTAATGGAAGCAGTGGTCCCCGAGTACGATGGTGCCGGTGTTGTGCGTGAGCCATCGGGAAGCACGGTTACCGGTATCGTGCCAACCAACACCTATCGGTGCAAAGATGGTAAATATGTGGTTATAGGTGGTAACGGTGATTCGATTTTTCAACGATTGATGATTGCCGCTGGTTATCCGCAAATGGCCGAAGATTCGCGCCTGTCGACTAACCAGGGCCGAGTTAAACACGAGGCTGAAATCGACCAGGCCCTGTCTGACTGGTGTAGCGAAAACAATGCCCAACAGATTCTGGATATCCTGGATCAGAGCCGGGTTCCGTCAGGGCCTATTTACAATGTTGAAGATATGTTTAACGATGAGCATTTCCATGCTCGCGGTCTATTTGAAACGGTTGAAATAAATGGTCAGCCATTGAAAATACCGGCGATTTTACCAAAGCTGGATCGCACGCCTGGTGGTACTCGTTGGCCGGGTCCCGCTCTCGGCAGTCATAACCAGGCTGTTCTGGGAGAGCTATTGGGCTTGAGTGATGATGAGTTAATCAGGCTGTCTGAAGATGGTGTAATCTAAATTTTGTTGAATAAAGAAAATATTTATTATTGTGGACTGGAGCTGAATCGGGCCAGTGAGCAACGCAAAGATGCTCACTGGTTAGACCGGCAATGGCGGCATAATCAATGCCGGATATATCTCTTGCACGAAAATCGTAACCTGATGCGATGGAATCGTGATAGCAACGAAATGCCCGTGGCTGTTAGCCATCAACGTGTCGAAACTGAAGCAATCCTGCCGATTTTTGAATCGATGGTTTTTCTCGGGCTGGACAAAGATGTGCCTCTGTTTGCGGCTGACCTTTCTGCGCGCGATGAATCCGACCTGCTGAATTTACCCGGAGATCAGGACCTGATCGACCTGCGCGAGGCTGGGTGGCTGCTTAGCAATCAGGAGGCGGCACTGCTTGCCTATGCTCGAGGCCTGCTGTACTGGAATAAGCACAATCGGTATTGTAGTAACTGCGGCAGTATCGCCGAAAGCCGGCAGGGCGGTCATTTGCGCCTTTGCAGTAGTCAGCAGTGCGGTCGCATGCATTTTCCAAGAACCGACCCTGCGGTGATCATGCTTGTCGAAGACTTATCTGATCCGGGAACCCCCCGATGTTTACTCGGCCGTAATTCACGCTTCCCCGAAAGGCTGGTTTCCACGCTGGCCGGATTTGTTGATCCCCTCGAAAGCCTGGAAGAGACGGTTGTGCGCGAGGTTTTCGAAGAGGCCGGTGTACATGTAGACCGGGTCAGTTACCAGGCATCACAGCCCTGGCCGTTTCCTTCATCGATCATGTTAGGTTTTCGCGCCAGAGCGATTAGCACTGAAATTAAAGTAGATGGTGTCGAAATCGCCGAGGCACACTGGTTTACTCCCGATCAGTTGAAAACTTTTGGTGAATGGGGTGATGGCGGAGAGGGGTATTGTTTACCTCGCAGGGACTCGATTGCGAGGTATTTAATCGAGAGCTGGATGAACGAGGTGGGTTAATTATCAGCGGTCGGAGCCAGTCCTGACCCGGACCGCTTCTGGTTATTTTGCGCCAACCCTAAAACCCCCAAAATAAAGGCTCTCAGCGGTTGATTAGTTAGCATTCTAATGTAGAATACCCGACCTGATTTATAGTCGCGTAGCTCAGTTGGTTAGAGCACCACCTTGACATGGTGGGGGTCGGTGGTTCGAATCCACTCGCGACTACCATTCATGGTTGTCGTGAGGGTAGATGAGAACCACTGGTTCGACAAAATCGTCAGGAACGATTTTGAACGTCCGCAGGACGGCCCGAAGGGTGGAGGGCAGGAAGCCCGGAATAATCCACTCGCGACTACCAATAACTTTTATCAAGTGACCTTTAGTAGGGGCCACCACTGAAAAGGATCTAATAATGCCTCAAATCACCCTTCCCGATGGTTCTCAACGTAGCTTCGATAAGCCTTTATCCGTGCTGGATATAGCCGCTGATATTGGCGCTGGTCTGGCCAAAGCGACTCTGGCCGGTAAGGTAAATGGCGAACTGGTCGACGCCTCTTACCTGGTCGAATCCGATGCGGATATTGCAATTGTTACCGGTCGGGATGACGAAGCTCTGGAATTACTTCGCCACGATGCAGCTCATGTGATGGCACAGGCCGTGCAGGAACTGTATCCGGGTACTCAGGTTACCATCGGTCCAGCCATCGAAGATGGTTATTACTACGATTTCGCTCGAGAAGAAGCATTTACGCCTGATGATCTTGAAAAAATAGAACAGCGAATGCACGACATCGTCAAGCGCGATCTGCCGATAGTTCGAGAGGTGATGGATAGAGCGCAGGCGATTAAAACCTTCAGTGATATGGGTGAGGTCTACAAAGTCGAAATTATCGAGGACATTATTCCCGTAGGCGAAGAAGTCTCTGTCTACCGACAGGGCGACTGGTTTGACGTTTGTCGCGGACCGCATCTGCCATCTACCGGCAAGCTCGGGAATGGCTTTAAGGTAATGAAAGTCGCCGGTGCTTACTGGCGTGGTGATTCTAAAAATGAAATGCTACAACGTATTTACGGCACTGCCTGGCCTGACAAGAAGCAATTAAAAGCTTACCTGCATCGCCTCGAAGAAGCGGAAAGACGCGACCATCGTAAATTAGGTCGGCAGCTTGATTTATTTCATTTGCACGAAGAAGCTCCGGGTTCGGTATTCTGGCATCCAAAAGGTTGGACTCTGTTCAGAAAATTAATCGGCTATATGCGTCATCGGCAGGAAGAGGCTGGCTATATCGAAGTTAACACCCCTGACGTCATGGACCGTAGTCTATGGGAGACCTCCGGTCACTGGTTTAATTACCGCGAAAATATGTTTTCGACGCAGACAGAAGATGACCGCGTATTCGCGTTAAAGCCGATGAATTGTCCGGGCTCGGTTTTGATGTTCGCGCATGGTTTAAAAAGCTATCGTGATCTGCCGCTACGCATGGCTGAATTTGGCAAGGTGCACCGATACGAACCTTCGGGCGCTTTGCACGGGTTAATGCGAGTCAGGCATTTTACACAGGATGATGCCCACGTTTACTGTACCGAAGACCAGATGGAACAGGAGTGCATCGACGTCGTCGCACTGGTGCTCGATATCTATAAAGACTTCGGCTTTGAGGATGTGGTGATTAAATTATCAACTCGGCCCGAAAACCGTATAGGTTCGGATGAGATTTGGGACAGACTTGAAGGCGCTCTAATCAATGCATTAGATGTGATGGGTCTGGAATATGTCCTGTTTCCGGGTGAGGGAGCTTTTTATGGTCCCAAGCTGGAATTCGTATTACGTGATGCGATTGGTCGCGACTGGCAGTGTGGTACTTTACAGGTCGATATGAATCTCCCCGAGCGTTTTGATATTTCCTATGTTGCTGAAGATGGCTCGAAGAAGCGCCCGGTCATGTTACACCGTGCTTTATTCGGTTCGCTGGAGCGGTTCATCGGCATTTTGATTGAACATTACGAAGGCAAATTTCCAGTCTGGTTGACTCCGGTTCAGGCGGTGGTGATGAATATTACCGACAAACAGGCGGACTATGTCGCAAATATTGAAAAAATGCTTAAAAATCAGCAAATCAGAGTGATTTCTGACTTGAGAAACGAGAAGATCGGCTTTAAAATTCGCGAGCACACGCTAAAGCGTATTCCTTACATGTTAGTGATCGGTGATCGCGAAGTGGAAGAGAACAGCGTTGCCGTGCGTAGCCTGGGTGGTAAAGACCTGGGGGCCATGCCGGTTGACGATTTTGTCAAACTGGTTAACGATCAATCCGGTTATTAAGCCGGATTAATTTTTGCGGAAAACTTGCTTATGCTAAATCGGGAGATTCTCTAATCGCAGACAATAAACAGAGCCGTTTGAACGACGACATAACAGCACCAGAAGTCAGGTTGGTTGCCGAGGATGGCGAACAGTTAGGTATAGTTTCATTGGAAGAGGCGAAACAGGCTGCCGAAACGGCGAAACTGGACCTCGTAGAACTGGTACCCGATGCCAAACCCCCGGTCTGTCGTTTGATGGATTATGGCAAGTTCAGGTTTCAGCAAAAAAAGAAGTTGCACGATCAGCGTAAGAAGCAACGTCAGGTGCATATCAAGGAAATTAAGTATCGACCCGGCACGGAAGAGGGTGATTATCAGGTTAAGCTAAAGAAGCTGATCAAGTTTATCGAGGTCGGCGATCGTTGTAAGGTAACGGTGCGTTTCAGGGGGCGAGAAATGGCCCACATGGAACTTGGTACCCAGTTACTTAAACGGGTCGAAGAAGATATGAAAGAATTCGCGACTGTGGATCAGTATCCTCAGGCCGAAGGGCGCCAGATGACCATGTTACTGGTGCCGAAAAAACGCTGATTTTAAATAATCAGTGACATCCCGAAGACGCGTCTCCGGCGTCCAGGGTTTATGAGTGAAACTTTAAACTGGAGCATACAATGCCAAAAATGAAGTCCAATAGCGGGGCTGCCAAGCGTTTCAAGCGCACAGCTTCCGGTGGTTTTAAGCGCGGTCAATCGCACTTACGCCACATACTTACCAAGAAAAGTAGCAAGCGTAAGCGCCAACTCGGCGAAAAGCTTGATATCCACGCGAATGACGAGGCCATGGTGCGTCGTCTGTTACCTTATAGTTAGGGAGTAGAGCAATGCCAAGAGTTAAAAGAGGCGTTACCGCTCACGCGCGCCATAAAAAAATTCTCGATAAAGCCAAAGGTTATCGTGGAGCCCGTAGTCGGGTTTTACGCGTCGCCAAGCAGGCTGTCACCAAAGCGGGTCAATACGCTTATCGTGACCGTCGACAACGTAAACGTCAGTTTCGTGCCCTGTGGATTGCCCGTATTAATGCCGGTGCCAGAGAAAATGGACTGTCCTATAGCGTATTCATGAATGGCCTGAAGAAAGCCGAGATTGAAATCGACCGTAAGGTGCTTTCGGACATCGCTATTTTTGACAAGCCTGCATTTACTGCTCTGGTCGAAAAAGCCAAAGCTGGTCTCGAAGCTGCCTAAGGGTGGATCTGTTGTTACGACAGGGATAATAATTATCCCTGTCGTCTACCAAAAGAAATAAAGTGTCGCAAGAACTAGATAGTCTCCTACAACAAGCCAGCCAATCGATAGCCGATTGTGCTGATTTAGCCGCTCTCGACGCGGTTCGTGTTAATTATTTAGGCAAAAAGGGCGAGATAACAACCCGCCTGAAAGGTCTCGGCCAGGTTTCGGCCGAAGAAAGACCCGCCGCCGGTCAGGCTATCAACCAGATTAAAGTCGCTATCCAGGGTTTACTGGAGACGCGCAAGTCGGCTATTAGCGACCTGCTAATCGCTGAAAAACTTAGCCAGGATACGGTCGATATTACCCTGCCGGGTCGTCGTGTCTGTGCTGGTGGTTTGCATCCGGTTACCCTGACAATGAACCGCATCCAGAAAATGTTCGGCAAGCTGGGGTTCGATGTCGCCGAAGGTCCCGAGGTGGAAGACGACTTCCATAATTTTGAAGCATTGAATATTCCGGCACATCATCCAGCGCGTGCGATGCACGATACTTTTTATTTTGATGCTCATCATTTGTTGAGAACACATACTTCGCCGGTACAGATCAGGGTGTTGGAAAAGCAGGAGCCGCCCGTGCGAATTATTGCACCGGGCAGGGTCTATCGTTGTGATTCTGATTTAACACATACACCGATGTTTCATCAGGTAGAAGGTTTACTGGTTGATGAAAATGTTTCCTTCTCCGATTTAAAAGGTACCCTGGAAGACTTCCTCAAGCAATTCTTCGAGGATGAGAATTTAAAGACGCGTTTCCGTCCATCCTATTTCCCTTTCACAGAACCCTCGATGGAAGCCGATATCAGCTGCGTAATGTGTGCCGGTAGTGGATGCCGGGTGTGTAGCCACACTGGCTGGTTAGAGATTCTCGGCTGTGGCATGGTTCACCCCGAAGTATTTAGACATGCTGGTATCGATAATGAGAAATATACTGCTTACGCTTTCGGCCTCGGTGTCGAACGAATGGCGATGCTGCGCTATGGTGTGAATGACCTGCGACTCTTCTTCGAGAACGATTTACGTTTCTTGAAGCAATTTGCATAACCGGAGTGTAGTCATGAAAATTAGCGAAAACTGGTTAAGAGAATGGGTTAATCCGGCAGCTGGTACTGAAGAATTACTCAGCCAGCTCACTATGGCGGGCCTCGAAGTCGAGGGTATAGAACCTGCGGGTGCGGATATACAAGGTGTCGTGGTCGGTGAAGTGGTGTCGCTTGAGGCGCATCCGAATGCTGACAAGTTAAGTCTTTGTCAGGTTAGTGACGGCAAGGAAACAGTACCTGTCATCTGCGGGGCGAAAAATGTTCGCCAGGGACTGAAAGTAATCTTCGCCAAAGTTGGCGCTAAATTACCCGACATTAATATCAAGAAAGCCAAATTACGCGGTATCGAATCTCAGGGTATGCTTTGTTCGGCCTCTGAGCTAAAGCTGGCAGAATCCTCCGATGGCATTTTTGAATTGCCCCAGGATGCACCGGTCGGCACGAATATCATTGAATACCTGCAATTAAATGACCAGATCATAGAAATCGATTTAACGCCGAATCGAGGCGATTGTCTAAGCCTGGCAGGAGTCGCTCGCGAAGTATCTGCAATTAATAACCAGGCTATAGAAATTGAAATATCGCCAGAGATTAATGAGTCCCTGACGGAGACCTTCCCGGTTGAATTGCAGGCACCAGAGGCCTGTTCGCGATATGTCGGGCGAATTATCCGCAGCATTGATCCACTGGCAAAAACACCGATGTGGATGCAGGAAAAATTGCGTCGTTGTGATTTACGCCCGATTAGTCCGGTTGTCGATATTACTAATTATGTGATGATGGAGTTGGGACAGCCTATGCACGGCTTCGACTTCGATAAACTCGCGGGTGGCATTCAGGTGCGTCGTGCAAGAGCTGGTGAGAAACTCACTTTGCTCGATCAAAGTGAAGTCGAATGCAGAGAAGATACCTTATTGATTGCCGATCACGAAAAGCCACTGGCTATGGCTGGTGTTATGGGCGGCCTCGATTCATCGGTTCAGTCTGAAACTCGTAACGTATTCTTTGAAGCGGCCTTTTTCAGTCCCATCGATATTGCTGGAAAGGCAAGAAGTTATGGCATGCACACCGATTCCTCACATCGGTTCGAGCGCGGTGTCGATTCGCAACTGCAACTTCGAGCGATACAACGTGCGACAGAATTATTGATCGAAATCGCCGGAGGCGAAGCCGGACCGGTTATTGATTGCAGTGATGAAAATTTTTTACCGAAGCAAGCAGAAGTCACTTTGCGCTATGATCGAATTAAGCGCTTATTAGGTATAAATGTAGAACGACAGGACGTCGTCCAAATGTTGCAGGGACTGGGTATGCAGATAGCTGAAAACGAGGCAGGCTGGTTGGTAAAACCTCCGAGTTATCGGTTCGATATTAATATTGAAGCCGACTTAATCGAAGAGGTAGGCCGCATGGTCGGTTATAACAATATTCCCGGTACACGAGAGGCCGCTCATATCCGGGTCGATAGTTTCTCCGAAACTAAAATCAATCTGAACCAGATTCGAGACGTGCTAGTCGAGCAGGGTTTTCACGAAGCGATTACCTACTCGTTTGTTTCACCTGAATTACAGGCGATATTAGATCCGGGGCAGGAAACGCTGCCCCTGAGTAATCCAATATCCAGTGATATGTCGGTGATGCGAACTCGTTTGTTGCCAGGCCTGATACAGGCGTTACAGCATAATGTTAATCGCCAGCAAAGCCGGGTCAGGTTATTTGAAAGCGGGTTGTGTTTTATCCCTGATGATACAGGCCTAATTCAGCGTCCTCATATTGCTGCCGTTATCACTGGTAATTTAACCGAAGAAGGGTTGTATTCTAATCCCGGCTCGGTTGACTTTTTTGATATAAAGGGCAATCTCGAATCTATTCTTAGGCTCTCCAGCGAAGACAACTATCGATTCGTCCGTTCTGAAAATCCTGTACTACATCCCGGACAAAGTGCAGATATCGTGTTCGATGGTGAAATTATAGGGTTTCTAGGTGCCCTGCATCCATCGTTAACGAATAAATTAAACCTGAATCAAGCTGTATTTGTATTCGAAATCGACCTCAAGTCGATACTTTCTGCATCGCTAGCAAAATTTAGTGAACTATCCAGATACCCTTCAATTAGACGCGATATTTCACTGAGTGTCGACGCGGATATTAATGTCCAGACTTTGATTGACTGCATTTATTCAATCGAAAGTGAGATTTTACAGGAAGTATTTGTATTTGACGTCTATACGGGTAAAGAAGTGAGAAATAATCGAAAAAGTGTCGCTTTGGGCTTGATTTTACAGGACTTTTCCCGCACTCTAGTCGATGAGGACGTCGAGAAACTGGTGATTAAAGTCCTTGCTCAACTGAAGAATCAATATAATGCTGTATTGAGGGAGAACTAAATGTCACTGACCAAGGCTGATATGGCCGAAATGCTATTTGACGAACTTGGTCTCAACAAGAGAGAAGCGAAAGAAATCGTTGAGCAGTTTTTCGAAGAAGTGAAGGTAGCGCTGGAAACAGGGAATCAGGTTAAGCTTTCAGGGTTCGGCAATTTTTTAACACGCTCTAAAGCTGAACGACCGGGCAGGAACCCCAAGACTGGCGAAGAAATACCAATATCTGCGCGAAAAGTTGTAACTTTTCGACCCGGACAAAAATTAAAAATAAGAGTAGAAGCATATGCTGGAAGCGAGCAACAATAACGAATTACCGGTAATTCCAGGTAAACGTTACTTCACCATCGGTGAAGTTGCTGAGCTTTGTGATGTTAAACCGCATGTCTTACGCTACTGGGAGCAGGAATTCCCACAGCTCAAACCGGTTAAACGACGCGGCAATCGACGATATTACCAACGCCATGACGTGTTACTGATTCGTCAAATTCGCAGCCTGCTATACGATGAAGGTTTTACCATAGGCGGTGCGCGACAAAGACTCGAAGGCGAAGGTGCCAAGGACGATATCAATCAAAGTCAGCAAATCATTAGACAAACGCTGATAGAACTGGAAGAATTACTCACCCTGCTTAAACGCTAGTTCAAGCAAAATTAAATCATACCAAATCGGGGCGTAGCGCAGCCTGGTAGCGTACCTGCATGGGGTGCAGGTGGTCGGAGGTTCAAATCCTCTCGCCCCGACCATTTTTTATAGTTAATCCTCAACCGGTAGCACCGGATCAAACAAATCCCCATACAGACTATGCAGAACGAGTTCCTGCTGGGGTATATACTGAGGTTTAACTTCTTTCCAGGGAACGATGTATAGGATTTTGGGCAATTCTTTATTGCCTTTAATTGTGGTGGTTCCCAGTTCAATAGTGTCTTGTGCTAATGCCAAAATCGGGTTGTTCAGTATTAATATCGCCAGGGTGATTTTCCTAACCATTGTTGATCGCCTTCCTGAGATGTTCAGTCCAGTCTTTTGTGGCTTCGTCTTCTTTGTCCAGTAGTGATAGATAAATCGAGTATTGCTCGATGGCCAGTTCGATTTCCTGAAGGTAGATATCATAAAGTAAAGCGAGGTTGTAGTGCGCATTTGTGTAGCCTTGCTTTAAGGTGATAGCTTGAATGTAGTCATCGCGTGCTTTTTTTATATCACCATTATTCAAATGCAACTGGGCTCTGAGATGGTAAGCCTGAGCCTGCGAGGGATTTATACCGATAGCCTGGGCAACTAAAATTTCTGTGGTCTTGAAGTCTTCCTGGCGGTAGGCGATCAGTGCAAGATTGACGTATGCGCTTGCTATGCCGGGGTATGTTTCGATAAATTGCATAAAAAGTGTTTTTGCATTGTCATAATCGTGGGATTTAAGTGCATCTAAGCCTAGTTGATATAGATTTTGCTTTTCGTGTTTGGCGTTCTCTTCAATTACTTCCGGCGTCATTATTAGTTGTTGGGCAAGAGGTTGTTTGGTGATTTCTGAGACAGGAGCTTTCTGGCTGCATCCAATCAAAACCGCGAGCAGGCCTGGTAAAAGATAATTCCGAATCATGGGAGTATTGCTAATCATCCAGCTATTATTCCATTTCTGCAACATGGTCATCCTGTTTGGGTTGTCGGTTATAGCGAACCGGGAAGAGTATGATTAATTCATTAAAGCTCTGTTCGATCCAGTCATCGTACAAACCATCTTTAATTCGAGACAGGTTTATCTCAAAAAATCCGATCGATTTATCCTCGAAGGGAAATGCCTGATCCTCAAGCAATATCTCGTATTGATCTAGTTCCTCTTCGTTTAGATGGTCCGGCCTATCCGAGTTCAATAATGACTGACTAAAGTCCTGGTATATTTTTCCAATCGAATAGGTGGCTTCGGTGGTAATGTCAAAAATCCGGTTCACCGAGGCCTTGCCAAATAACACGACTGAATTTTGCATGGCGGTTTTTTTCTTACGCAGGCTGTTTTTTAATGGCAAGGTTAGCTGGAGCGTATCAAAGCGATCTTTCTCGAGCCGGGCTAAAACCAGGTAAGCGCTGGAAGTAATCAGCCTGCTGGCATCGGTTCGTACATTATTTAATACCATCTCATCGGTTGTTATGATTTTTTCATACCAGTCACGGCTGGCTTTCGGTGATTTATTTTTAGCGTAAAGGCCGGCAATTTTCTCCATCGCCTCAAGTCGTTGAGCATAAGGTTCGGGGAAACTTTCGGAATACTCCCGGTAAGATTTAATCGCAAGTTCAATTTCATTTTTATCTTCGTAAATCTGCGCGGCCTGCCAGCGAGCTGCAGCTTTAATGACTAAGTCGTTATCGGTACGAGCAATTTTTTCGAACTCTTTGGCGGCTTTAATACTCTGGTTGGAATGAAGATAAGCGACCGACAGTTTCCTGGAAACGTCGTTAGCAAATTTATGTCGAGGGTATTGGCTTTGAAATCGGTCTATCAGCCCAATAGCGTCGGCCCATTGCTCGTATTTCATATGCAACGCGATTGCATCGTAGAGACCAGAAGCGGCTATATCGGACTCCGGTACTATGACTGAGATGCGCGCAAAATGCTGGATTGAACGAGCTGTATCTTCATTACTAGCGGCTTGTTCGGCCTGTCGATAAATGGCCAGTGCCAGGTTATTTCTAAATTCCTGACGTTCATGGCTATCCAGTTCTTTCGACAGGATTAATTTGTTGTACAACGACTCGGCCTCTACAAAGTCATTTAAATTAAAATATGATAACGCCTTGATGAGGCCGGGCTGAAATGCCGAGGACTTATTGTTGCTCTGCAGGGCGAGGTCGGCAAGTTCAATGGCGTCGCTATAGTTCTGTTTCTGGTAAGCCTGTTCGGCTGCCCGTAGTGAGACCGGGTAGGCGCGTTTGTCCTGCGAAAACTGTCGAGCAAAGACTTTGGCATAGAGAGCGCTCTTGTCTAAATAGTCTTTTTCTGAGGTTTCTGCGTATAGTTCTGCACTGAGAACGATGGCGGCATAACTAGCTTCCCGATGTAAAATTTGCTCATTATCAAAAGCGGCTAGTTCATAATATTTGAAGGCTTCCGCGCGCCTGTTTTTCTGCGCTAGTAGTTCGCCATAAAGAAAATATACATTATCCTGTTGCGCATAGGCATCGTAGATTTGCAAATAGCGTCGATACCATTTTTCAGCCTGCTGGTAATCGTCGCCGGAGCCACTACTCTGATATCGATTGTGATAATAGCCTGTTATTAGAACGATGTATTCTCGCAGAG
>Ga0224506_10002402_pt1 | contig 12746 bp, 10 predicted proteins | sample SF_Jan12_sed_USG_2_FD_169108 | JGI IMG/M metagenome (GOLD analysis project Ga0224506, IMG submission 169108) | Sediment microbial communities from San Francisco Bay, California, United States - SF_Jan12_sed_USGS_8_1 | ecosystem: Environmental > Aquatic > Marine > Sediment | place: USA...
CTATTGATGAACAGTCCAACCCGGAACGATCGACGACCTGTTCGCGCACCCCCAGAAAACTTCTCGACTTCAAGATGGCGTGTTCCCGCTTGAACCTTCAGCGGTGTTGTCGGATATAAAATTCGTACGCTTACACGATGCTGAGGCCGGCCATACTGTCGAGTGACCGCCGAATACACCGCTTGTTCAAAGTCCGCGACGGCAATGGATTGTTCCCCTTGAGGAGCCGATTTGGACTGTGCGGCTCGAACGCTTTCCTCGTCGAGCCACCATGCTCCACTAAACACTAACAGTCCGATCACAAAAATCTTACACATCATTTACCTTCTCAACGTATTCACGACTTGCAACATATCATCTGAAGCTTGTATGGCTTTGGCATTCAGTTCATACGCACGCTGCGCCACAATCATATTCACCATTTCATCCGCAATATTCACGTTTGAAATTTCTAAAAACCCTTGCTGAATGAGCCCAAAACCCGTCGAAAATCCTGGGGTGCCTTGTTGGGCTGGACCAGAGGATGAACTTTCCGTAAACAAATTGTTCCCTTGAGCAATCAAACCTGATGGATTATCAAACCGTACCAATTGAATTTGCCCGACCTGTGTTGCCTGAGACACACCGGCTAAAAGCGCCGAAACTGTGCCATCCTGTCCAATATCTAACTTCAAGGTTCCAGAAGGAATGGTAATACTCGGAATCAACGGATCGCCGTCACCAGTCACCACATTGCCGGTACTGTCCCGTTTAAATGATCCCGCTCGCGTATACATCGTAGTCCCGTCCGGGCGAGTCACCTGAAAGAACCCGACCCCTTCAATGGCCATATCCAATTCATTAAACGTTTGCTTCAAACTTCCCTGAACATATTCTTTCGCCACCGTCGTTGGGCGAACGCCTAATCCAACCTGCATCCCAACAGGAAACACTCCAACATTTGAAGCACTCGCTCCCGGCAAGCGAGAAATTTGATACAACAAGTCCGCAAATTCCGCACGGCTACGTTTAAAACCGGTGGTATTCACATTGGCCAGGTTGTGGGCAATCGTGTCAATATTGAGTTGTTGAGCAAACATGCCCGTTGACGCCGTATGCATCGCTCGAATCATAACTATTCCTCTCTTTTCTTTTTCACACTCGCTCCATCATTGACGACAAACAGGAGGTCATTCCCTCATAAGGCGTTAAGCGAAGCGCTTGGAAAACTTATCATGCTTCAACCCTCTTCTCGCTTTACCCTTTACTCCTTACTTTTTACTTTTTACTACTCACGTTTCACTTCCTACCCCTGCACCCGTCCCGCTTGTATCGCCTGACTGGCCATTTCATCCATCGCTCGAATAGCCTTCTGCATCTGTTCATATTCCCGTGTGACTTTGATCAACTCCACCATATCCAACGAAGGATTGACATTAGATTTCTCTAACATGCCCTGATGCACGGTGGTCTCCGTTGCTCGCGTCGTTTTGGCAGGAACCGTCCAATACAAATCACCGACTTTAGCAATATCAACTCCCTTGGGAACCTGGTCCAACCTTAAGGTATCGACCGTCACATTATTCACGCTAATGGTGCCTGTGCTATCAATAGCAATTTCTCCCGGCGGCAATTTTATGGCTTTATTTTTCCCAACTAACGGATCTCCATTATGGGTCACTAAATTCCCGGCCGCGTTGCGATGTAATTTTCCACCACGATAGTAGCGAAGGCCATCAGGAGTTTCGGCAACGAGAAACCCGTCCCCCTGTAGGGCGACATCAAGAGGCTCTCCTGAAAATGCCAACACGCCTTGCGAACGATCTGGAGGCAAGCCTTCAATAAGAGGAAACAAATCGATCCCAGCTACTGACGGGCTAGAGGTTTGTCCAAGGACCGTCGCAAAGATTGGCTTATCCTTCTTAAATCCTGTCGTCTGAACATTGCCGATATTATGCGAAAGGACGTCCAACCGACGTTCAAGTGCGAGGGCCCCGGCAAGGGGAGGATAAATACCACGATTCATGACAGCCTCCTGACTAAGCGTTCACGGCGAATTGTGCAACGCATGTGCCAATGATTCCTGATGAGCCTCATCCAAAAAAAGACCAAGGAGAATCGGCTACATCCCAAGCATGTTCGTTCAAGAATTTCGATGAAAAGCTGTGAAAGGAAGAAGATCTTGGAAAGATTTGCCTAGCAGATCGTATGATAAAAAAATAAACCGATGACCAATTCGATTAAGAGAAAACGAAAGCCATCGGCAGAACTTTCCCCTTTGAACAGAAAGCTGCCTAGCGACGATGGAATAGTTGGAAAGGAAAATGGGAAAAGTGGAGAGGAGAAAGAGAAGAAGAGGGACTCTATTTTGAGAGCTTTTACCTTCTACCTTTGTACGTTTCCCATGTTTACGGAAGGAAGGGATGGGAGGTCGAATCACGAGGGGAAACCTCACGTAACACGATCAACTCGACACGGCGATTGGAGGCTTGTCCCTCCACTGTGGAATTTGACTCAATAGGACGTGTCCCGGCAAAACCAGCGGAGGAAAAACGGCCTGACTGTAATTGACGATGCTCAGTAAAATACCGAATGAGGGCATTCGCTCGGCCGGTAGACAGGTCCCAATTTGAGGGAAATTCTGCCGTATGAATGGGCTGATTATCCGTATGGCCCTCCACGGCAATCATATTGGGTAAGTCCCTGACTAACCCCGCGATTAAATCAAGAAATTCCTGAATCTCAGGACTGATGGTCGAACTGCCGCTGCTAAATAAGGTTTCATCAGAAATGCGGATGCTCAAGCCCCGCTCGGTGGAGGTTACCTTGACCCCCTTGGGAACCTTGGCCGCTGAAATGGCATTCGCCACCTTGAGATATGATCGTGCATTGTCCTTGGATTTAGGCTTGTCTTTCACCACAATTGGCTGGTTTTTTGACACGGGAAAGTTTAGAAGCGAAAGATCCCCAATCGGCTTCGTCTTCGAGAAGGAGCTGGAGAGCGAGTCGCTTAAGACCTTGTATTTCCCCTCATTAACCGACGAGACAGAATACATCACCACAAAGAAGGCAAACAGAAGGGTAATAAAATCTGCATAGGAAACCAGCCACCGTTCATGATTTTCATGCTCTTCATGTTTTTTCTTCATGCCGTCACCCAATCACCCACTCTTGAAGCCACGCCTATTTCTTCGTTTTCTCAGAACTCGGCAAGAATCCGCTCAACTTTTCTTCAATCATTCGAGGGTTCTCTCCCTGCGCGACGCTCATGAGTCCTTCGACCACCATCAGTTTCCCCGCAATCAGATCTTTGGCCTTAATCTTTATTTTGTTGCCCATGGGAAGAAAAATCAGGTTCGCTAACCCAACGCCATACACCGTAGCCACAAACGCCACCGCAATGCCCCCTCCTAACGCGGACGGATCAGCAAGATTTTCCATCACATGAATGAGCCCCAAGACGGCACCAATAATGCCGACACAAGGCGCATAGCCTCCAAACGCCTCATAGACTTTGGCATAGGAGGTATATTCTTCTTCAATTACCCCAACTTCGACTTCAAGGATTTCACGAATCTTGGGAGGCTCCGTCCCGTCCACAACGAGTTGAACACCCTTCGCCATGAAAGGATCCTTGATATTCTTCATCTGTCCTTCTAACGCCAACAGTCCCTGCTTACGACTCACATTCGATAGCTCTACAACCTGAGTAATGACCCCTTTCATATCCACATTCACATTCCCAAAGACCATTCCGGCCGCTCCCAGTGACTTCAAAAAAATTGACATCGGGAACTGAAGCATCACCGCCCCAATTGTTCCCCCAAACACAATCAGAAAAGCCGTAAATTGGAGGATCGAACTGAGATGCCCGCCTTCTAAATGTTGGCCACCGACAATAGACCCCAGGGCAATAAGAATACCCAGTACCGATAAAATATCCATTCCGCTTGACTCTCCTTAACTGACGGCTCCAATGCCAAATAACAATTCCAGATTCAACAAAATCAGCAAGCGCCCATCCACTCGTCCCACGCCTTTATGATATCCGTCTGATTCGCGACCAGTCGATGGAGGTTGTTCAATAAATTCCTGGGGAAGTCGCAACACCTCTTCCACCGAATCGACGATAAAACCAAGAATCAAATGCACCACTTCCACGACAATGATCCGTGTATCCTTCGTAGGCTCCGCTGATGATAAACCCAATCTCGTCCGTAAATTGATAATGGGGATCACTTTCCCACGAAGATTCACGACGCCTTCCACAAAATGTGGAGCGTTAGGAACATGTGTAATCTCCACCATACGGATGATTTCTTGAACACCGAGGATATCAATGGCATATTCTTCGGGGCCCAACTGAAAGCTCACGAGCTGCAACACTTCACCGCTTCCTTCAAATGTGTCCTCATGGGGTGCTGTATTCGTTACGGCATTCATCGAGAATCCCTCCCTCTCACTGCGCTAAAGTTCTCATGGTATTCTGTACATGTACCCTGTCATGACCTGAACCTCAGTCTGGTCCTATCCGATTGACGACGCAAAGCGAATCAACCGCCTGCATCAAGGCCGTGCTGATGTCGACATCAGACACGACCGTATCTGCTAAACAAGCTTCAACCACAGCTCGGGGCATGCCATAGATCAGGGACGTGGCTTCATCTTGAGCAAGAATAGTCCCACCACGCTCCTTGATGGCTTGACACCCAAGTTTTCCATCCTCGCCCATTCCCGTCAGCACCACCCCTACGGTCAATGAACCAAATTGCTCAGCTGCCGATATCATCGCCTGGTCAATTGATGGGCGATAGGGATAATGGAGTGGCTCCTTTGAGAGAGCCAGCACGGCCGAGCCATCGTTGTGACGAATCACGCGTACATGTTGATCGCCAGGCACCACGAAACCAACGCCAGGCTCTAAGACCTCTCCATTTTGAGCTTCACGAATGGGAATCGTCGCCACAGCATCTAATTGTTCGGCAAAGACTTTCGTGAAATACTTGGGCATATGTTGAACAAGAAGAAGAGCGGCAGGAAAAGTTGACGGCATATCGCGAATCACGGCTTTCAAAAGAGTTGGGCCTCCGGTCGAGGCGCCCATCACGACTAATGGGAACTGGGTCGGTTTCGATGTCACCCGGACCGTGGTGGATAAACCTGTTCCAAGCGGACGCGCAATGGACCGCGCTCCCTTGGATTTTTTCAAACCCGGAGAAACCTGATCGATGCTCCCATTCCGAGATATATCCGTATGCCGAATGCGGGAAAGACGTTCCCGCAACTGAAAGGCTTCACGAACTTTGGCGTGCAAATGACATTCGATCATCCCCATCTCAGAAGGATCAGCGTTCATCGGTTTGGCAATGAAATCCACAGCCCCTCGTTCAAGCGCCCTCAGCGTCACAGCCGCCCCCTCCTCCGTCCAGGCACTCACCATAATAATGGGAAGTGGGTGATGCGCCATCATATGGTCTAAAACGTCCAATCCATTCATGCCAGGCATCTCGACATCCAATGTCATCACATTTGGCTGCAGGCGTTGAGCTTGGGCGATGGCATCAACCCCATTGATCGCAGTCCCCACAACCGTAAAATCTGGACATTTCATGAGCATCATCGATATCCGATTTCGCATAAAGACGGAATCATCGACCACCAAAACTCGAATAGGTTCCCTCTCAACACTCATTGACGTATAGCAAAAGAGGAGAACGCCAAACGTCTGGGACACGAATACACACCAACGGAAGACAACTTCAACAAATTTCGATTAAATCCATCCATCGGGTTCTTGAGACCCCATTTAAAACTCTGATAGGGTGCACACATTATTCGTTTTTTTATTTTCATAAAGGATACCGATTATGGACAGACCAGCCAGTGCCCAAGCCGACAGATTGATGCTTGATGCGAAAAAAGCCATTCTTCAAGAACAACACCAACGTTTTCAGGATTACCAGCGAGAAGAACGTTGGGATGAGGCCTGGAAGCAACTGCATGTCACCTTGACCTGTGCGGCAGATCTGTTAAAAGACTCGGTTGGATTGCTGGAAAAGGCCGTCAACGCGAAGAATCAACTTCCACGTCCTTCATCGACGCCTCCTGATCCACCACAACCGCTTGGGTGACCTGACGCTCACTGTCATTTCGCCGGCAAACCACCGTGATTTACCGAGACGGATGAGGGCACCCTCATCCGTTCATACTTTAAAAACGCTCACCGTCCTCTGTAGATCATTCGCCAACGTACTCAATTCATGACAAGCCTGAGCAGAATCAGCAATACCGCTTGACGTTTGTCTCGTCGTTTGGCTCATGGCCTCTAAATCCCCAGCAATTTGTCGCGTGGCATTGGATTGCTCCTCTGCGGCACTCGCAATTTGCTGAATCATGCCAGCCGTAGAATTAATCATTGAATGAATTTTTGAAAGCGCTTCACCGGTTTTATTGGCCAATTCTACGCCATGCCCAACTTGATTCGTCCCTTCATCCATTGAAGCCACAGCACTTTTGGTATCTTGTTGGATTTGCCGAATCATATCACCGATTTCTTTCGTAGCTTTTGTCGTTCGTTCAGCCAATTTTCTGACCTCATCCGCCACCACCGCAAAACCTCGGCCTTGCTCTCCGGCTCGAGCCGCCTCAATGGCAGCATTGAGAGCTAGCAAATTGGTTTGATCCGCAATGTCTTCAATCACCCGAACAATGGCACCAATTTGGTCCGATGAGCGGCCTAAAGTCGTAATGATTGTCGCCGCCTGAACCACTGCCTCAGACACCTGTTGCATCCCCGTGACGGCTTGTGTCACCACTTCCTGCCCGGATCGGGCGGTCTCGGCCGATTCCTGTGCAATGCGTGCCGCTTCGGTGGAATTACGCGCCACCTCCCCCGCAGTCATCGTCATTTCCTCAACGGCCGAAGCGGATTGAACAGCTCGGGACTCTTGTCCTTCTGCGGCACGAACCACATTATCCGCATTGGACGCTAAATTAACCGTCGAGGTGGCGAGCCGGTTGGTCGCCTGATTGACCAAAGAAACCGCACCATGCATTTTTTGCATGAACAAATTAAAATCGCGCGCTAATCCGGAAATTTCATCGGATCCATTTCCAACAGGCACACGTTTGGTTAAATCACCTTCCCCTTGAGCAATATTATGTGAAATCGCCGCCAACGCATGAAGGGGCTTTAACACAAACAGATGAATGAGCCAATAGACGGCGGCCAGAAAGACTACGATAATTCCGACCATCCACAATCCCGAATAGATCACTGAACTTTGCATCAAGGTCTGGGCATGCGTCATGGGAATCGCGACGGACAACATGCCAATCACATCCCCGATGTTTTTGCCTGCATGGCAATTCACGCAGGCTTCAACCGACGCACGATCAGCACTCGCCCGAAGAAACGTCGGGACACCCTCAATGACCTGGACGTCACTAAAACTCTCGACGCCCTTATTAATCAATTCCATCGCGTGCGTTTCGAAAGCGGTCCTCGGAGCATTCGCAGGATTCATGGGCTGATTGCTTACCAATCTCGCTTGATATACCCCACGCCCCCCAAGTTCTTGTCCGATTTCCTGCGTGGCTGTTGCCGGGAACGGAATGGCATCGGGATCAGTTCCATGTTCGCGAGTCACATGAAGTTGCGCTCCCATGGAAGATTTTTTAATTTTACCAACATAATTTTTGGCGATGTAGGCCCTGGTTACTTCCACCTGTGCTTGAATAATTTTCCCTTCCTCCTCCAACAACATTCGGAGACGGCCTTCCTCTTGCTGATAGACCCCCCAGAGGCCACACACCACGAGAACAATGGCCAACAATCCCAACGCCACAACAAATTTTTGTCCGATTCGTAGATTTCCCATAAATGTTCCCCGCTAAATATGTGTCACACACATCACCAAAAGATTTATCCTTTTAAGGAAAATCGACTAAGCGACGTCTGCAAATCTGCCGCTAACCCTGCAAAATGCTGCGTGGCGGTCGCCACGCCTTGAACATGTCCTTCATTATCTTTACTCAATTGCGCGACTTGTTGAATGCTGGCCGACAACTGTCCTGACACATCAGATTGTTGCTGGGTGGAGATCGCAAAATGTTGAATCATTTCCACCACCCGTTGGACCCCATTCACGATTTCCGTCAATCGAATCCCTGCCTCTCTCGCCAACGCCATGCCATTGCGAGCCTCTTGAGTCCCGGCTTCCATCGAATGGACGGCCTCATGCGTACCTTTTTGCACTGATTCAATAACCGTGGCAATTTCTTTTGTCGCCTTACCGGTTCGCTCGGCTAATTTCCGAACCTCGTCCGCCACCACCGCAAATCCCCGGCCCTGATCCCCAGCACGTGCGGCTTCAATTGCGGCGTTCAAGGCTAAAAGATTCGTCTGTTCAGCAATATCTTCAATCACCCCGATAATATCCCCAATTTCCTGCGAGCGTTGCCCTAACGTTTGAATGCGACTCGCTGATTCCTGCATACGGCTCGACACCGATTCCATGCCTTGAATCGAAGAGGACACAATTTCTCCTCCCCGCACCGCCGACTCATTCACTGCGGTCGCCGTCGACGCCAAGCCTTGTGTATTTCGAGCCATATCTTCCGCCGTAGAGGCCATTTCTTCGACAGATGATGCGACGTGAGTCGCCTGATTCAGTTGGGACTGGCTCACTTGAACCACTTGATGACCCACGACGGATAATTGATCAGAGGCCTGCGATAATGAATGTGCCACATTTTTCGTTTGAAGAAGCATGCCATTTAATTGATCGAGTAAGTGATTGAGGGCTCCTCCCATTTGCCCCAATTCGTCCCGCGTGGTGATGGGGACCCGATTTGTTAAATCTCCGTTCGAGGCTTTCGTGGCCACTTCCCAAAATGGTTTCAATCGACCAATCACTTTTCGCCCCATCACGATGCCGATGGGAATCACAACGACCAAGCCAAGGAACATTTCAAAGAGGGTCTTATTGGTAATATCGCCAATTTGCCGAAGCGCTTCGGCCTCAGGAATCTGAACGAGGACAGACCAATGCAATCCTAAGAATCCTTGACCCTCTTGAAGGTGACTAAACCCGATCACTTGAACCCCTTGTTTTCCAGGATGAAAATTTCGGGAAAACCCGGATTGACCCTGAACCGCGGATTGAGCGGCCTGCAAACCTAATTGAGGCAAATTGGCTTTGAACAGGACATTGTCCAGATCATGAACCACATCAGTATTCTGATGAGCCACAGGAGCATATTCCAAAATCGTGAAACCTTGCCCATTTTGGAGGGTTAATTCTGCACCTGGGAACCCAGCTTTTTTTACAACCCGGTACGCCTGTTGAACAATCGCCTCGATCATGGAAAACTTCATGCGTTGACTCCAATAGCCCACAACTTTCCCATGATCATAGAGGGGAATGGTCATCCCAACGGTCAACCCCGTCTCATCGGGAAAGATCGATTTCACATCTCGATCAACGGTCACATCCTCGACAAATACCCCTGAACTTTGGCCGGGAGTGACCTCACCCGAAGCCTCAGCCACGCCCCCTTGTTGGTGAAGCGCTTGGTACCACAGGGTGGAACGAAAATTTTTCCCATATAACGGTTCAGTCCGGATAGGCTGGCCATGACTATCTTGATCGTTCACTGCAATCAACTGCCCGTCCCGATCGACCACCTGAACGAAATAGTAGGCCCCGGAAACCCGAACATATTCGTTCAAGACTTCAACAATTTCATTGGTGGCACTGCCCGGTTGATACCACAAAGTACGATTACGCAGGATCCGATTGTGACTCATCGTTTGGGCATCGACAGCCCGTTCGGCAAGATACGCTTGCAGGCTGTGCGTCAGACCCTCGGCTGTTGCCTGATATTGTACCCCCACTTCCTCTTCCAGGACCCCAACCGTTTCATAGAGCGAATAGACTTGGACGCTCAAAGGAATGAGGGAAAAAAAGACAAGGATCGAAACGAGCTTACTGGTAATACCAATGCTTCGAAAGTAATTCATAGTCATCATTCCTGTGGTGTCTGCCGAGGTAAATGTTTGCGCTTCGCTTGCTACGGGAAAACATCATCCAGACATGAAGCCTTTTCTATCCTTCGCACATCATCATTTTAAAACCGGTTCCCGCTGAGTTCGGCCAAGATATTTAATGAGTTTGTCCCGAAGTTCGGTGGGTTGAAACTTAGTCACATAATCGGTCACACCCATCGATTTCCCCTTCTCAATATTGCACTGTCCTGAGAGTGATGAATGCATCAAAATGGGCAACCCTTGTAGACGCGGGTCTTCGCGAATATGCTTGGTCAGAGAGAACCCATCCATTTCAGGCATTTCAATGTCCGTGATGACTCCTGCTAAAAAGTCTCCTAGAGTTTGCCCAGCATCCTCAGCCACCTGAGCCAAGTGCCGCAAACGAGTCAAAGCCTCTTTCCCTGTCTGAGTTTCTTCCCACTTCATCCCCAGACGCTCGAGGGTTTTCATGATTTGTTTCCGCGCCACGACCGAATCATCGGCAATCAACACTCGCTTACCGGCCAACTCTTTCACCATTTCAATACCGACAAGAATTTCTTCATCAGCACGAGGATGCAATTCGGCTAAGACCTTTTCCACATCAAGAATCAAAACCATTCGCCCATCCTCGAGCTTGGTGACGGCCGTCACCGCCCCATGCCGACTCGATTGCACCATCACCGGGGGAATTTGAATACGCTCCCACGACATGCGAATGATCCGATCAACTCCGCCGACAAGGAACCCTTGTTTATTATCGTTATATTCCGCAATGATCAGCTTAGCGGTTCCCACGTTAATAGGGCACAACCCGATGGCTTGAGCCAAATCAATAAGCGCAATATTTTCACCACGCAAATTTACCAAGCCCAGTATTCGTGGATCGGAATCGGGAATCTTCGTCACTGGCGGTAATTGCATCACTTCACGTATCTTGAATACATTGATACCATAGATTTCTTCCGTGCCCAGATGAAACATGAGCAGCTCCATCTTATTGGCGCCGGCCAACCGAGTCCGTTGATCAATTTCCGCCATCCATTTTGCCATTACATGCTCCTCTTGTAAGTCAAAAGTGAACAGTAAGAAGCAAGGATGGAAAGTTTCTCAACCTGTGTCTGGTCTCTTCTTGCTTACTCCTCACTTGTCACTTCTCCCTTTTCACTTCAGCTTCCCTGATTAGATTGAAGCAAAGGACGTACTGGGTACATCCTTCACTAAATCAGACATATCCAAAATCAAGACCACTTTTCCATCTCCAGTAATGGTCGCCCCTGCCACCCCTGACACATTCGATAAAAAATTTCCCAATGACTTAATGACCACTTCTTCCTGCGCCCGCAACCGATCTACGACCACCCCGAACCGCTGTGCCCCAATCGCGACGACCACCACATAACATTCATTATTCTGGCGTTCATTAGGAACCCCAAACGTCTGCGCCAAATCCAGCAAGGGCAGAATACGCTCTCGAAGGTTCAACACCGCTTGGCCATTCACACTCTTAATATCTCCTTTGGTAACCTTGACCGCTTCAACCACGGAAGCCAAAGGAACGGCGAAGGTGGAGGATCCCACTTCAACCAACAGAGCCTGGATAATAGCCACCGTTAAGGGAAGTTTAATCGTCACTTGACTCCCGCGACCAAGCTCAGAATCTAATTCAAGGCTGCCATTCATCCGACTAATATTGGTCCGCACCACATCCATCCCGACCCCACGCCCGGACAAATCACTCACCTGTTCGGCGGTACTGAACCCTGGAAGGAAAATGAGCTTCATCACATCACGGGGGCTCATGCCGGAAAGTTCAGATTCGGTGATCAACCCCTTGCTCAACGCACTTTTGGCAATTTTATCGACTTGTAACCCACGGCCATCATCTTCAATACGAATGACAATACTGTTGCCTTCATGATAGGCCGCCAAACGCACAGACCCTTCAGGGCTTTTTCCCGTACGTTTTCGTTCTTCTATGGTCTCCAATCCATGGTCCATGGAATTGCGCACCAAATGCACCAGGGGATCTCCCAATTCATCAGCCACGGATTTATCCACTTCGGTATCTTCTCCAATCAGCTCGAGGCGGACCTGCTTGCCTAATTTGCTCGACAAGTCACGCACCAAACGAGGAAACCGTGAAAACACTTTCCGAATGGGGACCATCCGAGTCTTCATGACCGCTAACTGCAAATCTGATGTCACAAGATTGAGTTGCGCAAACGCGACAGCCAATTCCCGCACAAGAGGATTGGTCTCAAACTCTTCTTCAAGCCCATTCCCAAGCTTCATCAGTCGATTGCGCCCCAAGACTAATTCTCCGACCAAATTCATGACATGATCCAAACGCCGGGTTTCCACCCGAACGGTGGAGTCCTCTTCTTTCCCAGCAGGCTTGGCTGATCCGGTTGAAGCAGCCTGGGCGGTACGCGACGCCGCCTCTTGCATCTTACTGAGGACATCGGAAAGGGCGGGAACACTTTCAGGGACATCCTGCACCGTGTCCGGAACGAGGGAGGCTTCCACATCCACATCCGACTCTTCTACGGTCTCACCAGACGACTCACCTGTGGCACTGGATACCCCTTCCGTTGGCTGAGCCGCATCAGCCGCAGACGCCAAAAGATCTGGTGCGGGTGACGACACCTTAGGACCAGCCGGCATCAGATCTTTAAGATCATCAGCCGCATCCATCGTTAATGCCAATTTATTCACAATCAGGGCGGTATCCACA
>Ga0224506_10002403_pt1 | contig 12743 bp, 12 predicted proteins | sample SF_Jan12_sed_USG_2_FD_169108 | JGI IMG/M metagenome (GOLD analysis project Ga0224506, IMG submission 169108) | Sediment microbial communities from San Francisco Bay, California, United States - SF_Jan12_sed_USGS_8_1 | ecosystem: Environmental > Aquatic > Marine > Sediment | place: USA...
TTTGGTTTTGCACCAGCATCGTGTAAAAACCAACCTATAAAAATAGAATGGGGATTTATGCTAGATAAAAACAATGAAATTTTAAAATTTGAAAGAGAATATGGCTTTTCTTATCCTATATTACTTAAAAGTGTAGGAGATACAAGTTTCAAAGGATGCAGAGATCAGGTATTACTCGATTTTATTTTAGAATACAAAGATGGAACGCTTGGGGTTTCCTCATCTGATGATTGGAAGAAAACAACAAACTAATGCTTAAAGAATTAAGCCATATTGATAAAAAAGGTAATCCTACAATGGTAGATGTTTCTGACAAAAAAATTACTAAAAGGATTGCAAAAGCTCGTGCAGAAGTAATTGTGGATGACACTATTTTAGCCGCCCTTAAAGATGGTGACATACATACTAAAAAAGGACCCGTTTTTCATACCGCAATTATTGCTGGGGTAATGGGAGCGAAAAAAACAGCTGAACTTATTCCTTTTTGTCACCCACTATCTTTAGAAGATTGTAAAGTGGAAATATCGATTAATGGAAATAACATTGTGATCGATACTACCGCCACAATAACAGGGAAAACAGGTGTGGAAATGGAAGCACTCACAGCTGCTTCAGTAACAGCACTCACCATATACGATATGTGCAAGGCGCTTTCTCATGAAATGGTGATTACAGCAACCAAATTAATGTTCAAAACAGGTGGCAAGTCTGAGTTTAACAGACCATAAACTAAATGGACTCGTGTTAGTGGGCGGTAAAAGTTCACGAATGGGAAGCAACAAAGCTTTCTTGGAATATAACGGAACACCTCAGATTAATAACATTACAACATTATTACACAAATTCTGCACTGATGTATATGTTTCAGCTAAAAACAAAACTGATTACCAAGGTTATCAGGTAATTGAAGATAAATTTCCTTTTGAAAGTCCTTTAAACGGTATAATATCTGCTTTTCAGCACACACCAAATAGCGCTTGGTTAGTAGTGGCATGTGATATGCCGTTTATTAACACTCAAAACATCAAACACTTAGTAGACCATCGCGACCCTAAAAAATTAGCCACCTGCTACAAAAATAAATCTGGGAAAGCAGAACCATTATTTTGTATTTGGGAGGCGCATAGCCACCACGAATTAAAATCATTTCACCTAACAGGAAACTTCAGTCCAAGATCATTTTTAATGACAAATGAAGTACGAATGATTTCATCTAAAAATGAGTCCTCCCTTTTGAATGTGAATACTGTAGAAGAGTATAACAAAGTCACTAAAGATAATCAAGGATGAGCGGCTACCCACACCTCTCCATCATCAAACACTTCTTTTTTCCAAATTGGCACCGTCTCTTTTAGCGTATCAATAGCAAATTGACAAGCTTCAAAAGCGGCTTTTCTATGCGGTGAAGAAACTGCGATTACTACTGCTACGTCTCCTATATCTAAAACACCCTTGCGATGATGAATCGCCATTTTAATCACAGGCCACTTCTCTGAGGCTTTATTAACTATTTTCGCCATCTCTTTTATTGCCATTGAATCATACGATTCAAACTCAAGACGATGGACAGATTTATTTTGAGTACTGTCCCGTACTGTCCCTATAAACACATCAATAGCGCCTGCTGCTGGTGAAGCCACTAATTCGGTTACCCGCTGCGTATCGAGCGCCTTGTCCGATATGTGTATAAGATCACCCACCACTTACTGGAGGAATTATGGCCACATCATCATTTTCATCTATTACCACATCATCTAAGGCATATTCATCATTTACAGCAACCAACACAGAACGTAAATCTGAAAAACTAGGGTGTTTATCAATTATACGTTGCTTTAAATGGTTTACCGTTATGCCTGAATCCGTCTCAAAATAAGATGCAGAAACAATATCTTTGGCTATTCCAAAAAGTTTTACTTTCACCATACTTCAAAACTACTAAATTCAACAATTTCAAAATACTTTTTTCAAGCATTTATGCTATAGTATTTGTTAATTGTATCTTTATACTTCCAATTAGGTTAATTAAAGTGTAGCTATATTCGTCTCAATACAGCATTGAAATGGATGATTGGTGATGTTTAATGATAAAAAGACGAAAAACAAAAATAAAAAAATGTTTTTAAGTGTTTATTTGGTATACTACTATAATTATGTTTCGAACCGAACTTCACATACCCCACTCATTAAAAAAACTATCATTAAAGCATCCTGTTTTATTAATAGGCTCATGCTTTTCAACCAATATTGGGGCGCTTCTTGAAAAATATAAATTCAACTGTTTAACAAATCCTTTTGGTACGGTTTTCAATCCTATCAGCATCAATAAATTGCTGAATACTTCCTTAAGCGAGTCTTCTTTACCAAAAAATGGCTACGGTATCAATCAAGGACTTCATTTTCATTATGATCTTCATTCTCAATTTTCTTCTTTAGAACAAGAAAAATTAATAAAAAAAACAAATCAAGCAGTACAGACAACTAATAGTCAACTCCAAACTACAAAATGGATAATTATATCTTGGGGAACGGCAATCGTATACGAAAACAAAAAAACAGGCGAAGTAGTGAACAATTGTCACAAGGTTCCCTCTAAAAATTTCAACAAACGCATGCTTAGTGCAGAAAAAGTGGTAGCTGATTTTGAAAATTTGCTTACTACTCTTCCTAACGACATTAACATTATACTTACAGTAAGCCCTGTTCGTCATATAAAGGAAACCCTAGAGCTGAATAATGTCAGTAAGGCTACACTACGGCTAGCCGCACATGAACTCTCTGAAAAACATACTAACATTCATTATTTTCCAAGTTTCGAACTCATGATGGACGATCTTAGAGATTATCGTTTTTATAAATCTGACATGTTGCACCCTAGTGAGGAAGCCATTATGTATATTTGGCAAAAATTTACTACTGCTTTTTTTGACGATTCTACTCAATCGTTTATAAAAGAATGGGATAAAATAGCAAATGCACTTAATCACAAGCCATTTAATCCACATTCTGATGAGCATCAAAAATTTCTAAAGAAAATAGAATTGTCATTACAAAACTTAAAGTATACTGTTGACACGAGTAAAGAGCTTCAGCTTATTCATAATCAAATTTTAAATTGATCACTATTGAAAACACTATCTATACATATTGTTTTATTATTAATCCTTTCTTGCTCATCTCAAGAAAACAATACTAAAGACATGACTTCATCTGAACACAAACATACCAATCGGCTTATCGAATCTTCTAGCCCTTATTTACTCCAACATGCACACAATCCTGTGGACTGGTATCCTTGGGGGAAAGAGGCATTAGAAAAAGCCAAAAATGAGGACAAACCTATCATTGTAAGTATAGGATATGCGGCATGTCATTGGTGCCATGTTATGGAGCGGGAATCTTTCGAAAACGATAGCATCGCCTCAATAATGAATGAGCATTTCGTTTGTATTAAAGTAGATCGTGAAGAGCGACCAGACGTAGATCAAGTATATATGGATGCTGTACAAGCAATGGGATTAAATGGAGGTTGGCCATTAAATGTTTTTATTACGCCTGATCAAAAACCTTTTTATGGGGGCACTTATTTTCCTCCTGAGCAATGGACACAAATCCTTCAAAGTATTGCGAAGGCTTTTAAAGAAAATCGCGAAAAGCTAGAAAAATCTGCTGAGAAGTTTACACAAACCCTTTCGGCAAGTGAAATTGAAAAGTATGGCCTCACCCCTACTGAAAACCCTTTCGAAAAAAAATTACTTGATGACATGTTTACGACCATGTCTCAGCGATTTGATAAAAAAAATGGAGGAATGGGAGAAGCTCCAAAATTTCCGATGCCTTCTAATTGGACTTTTCTTTTACGTTATTATAAAGCCACAAAAAATGAATTAGCCCTTCAACAAATCAATAAAACATTAGAAAACATTGGCTACGGGGGCATCTATGATCAAGTTGGAGGAGGTTTTGCGCGCTATTCTGTTGATGCAGAATGGTTTGCTCCTCATTTTGAAAAAATGTTGTATGACAATGCTCAATTAGTAAGTGTATATTCAGAAGCTTATCTCCTAACAAAAAATCCTTACTACAAAACGATTGTAGAAGAAACCATAAACTGGCTGCAAAAGGAAATGATGAGTGATGAGAATGGTTTTTATTCCTCTTTAGATGCCGATAGTGAAGGCGAGGAGGGGAAATATTATGTATGGAAATACAATGATTTCGAAAAAGTATTGGGTAGTGATGCTCCGGTTATGGCAGCTTATTACAATGTAACTACAAAGGGAAACTGGGAACATGGTAATAACATACTTCATCGAGACGAATCAAATGCAGTATTTTCCGAAAAAGAAAATATATCACAAGACGATTTAGCTGAAATTATTCTCAAATCGAAATCAAAACTCTACAAAGCACGCGAAAAACGTGTTCGTCCTGGGCTAGATGATAAAATATTACTAGGGTGGAATGCGGTTATGGCGAAGGGGCTAATAGATGCTTACAATGCTTTTTCTGAAAAACAATATTTAGAACTAGCGCTTAAAAACATTCAATTTATTGAAGAAAATATGCGTGAAGGAAACAATTTGTTCCGCAATTACAAAAGTGGTAAAGCATCAATACCAGCATATCTGGAAGATTATGCGTTATATATTGATGCTTTAAATGCCCTATATCAAAGTACTTTTGATGAACAGTACCTGGAAATAGCAGATCAACTTTTACAGTATGTCATTAGTAATTTTTACGATCAAAAGGAGGGACTGTTTTTTTACACAAATAATGATAGTGAAGACCTTATCGCTCGTAAAAAAGAAATTTTCGATAATGTAATCCCCTCATCCAATTCAATTATGGCTATAAACCTTCATGTATTGGGTACTATTTTGGATAAGAAAGAATATCACGATCTATCAGATAAAATGCTATCACAAATTGCGGGAATTATAACTTCAAATACAGGTCATCTTTCCAATTGGGCAACTTTGTATAGTTATAAAGTGCAATCTACTCCTGAGATTGTAATCATTGGTGAAAATGCAGATGAAATTAGAGCTTCAATTACAGCGCATTATATTCCAAACAAGGTGCTATTAGGGAATATTGAAAATACTGAAAGCAGCTTGCCGTTAATGGATGGGAAATATGCTATCGATGGCAAAACAACTATTTATGTTTGTTTTAATAAAACATGTAAACTTCCTGTATTCGAGGTGGAAGATGCACTAAAACTAATAAAGGGCAATTTTTAATTGCCCTTTATAGAGATAAAAGTTGTTGTTCTTGAGTTTTGAGTATTTATAATTTTATCTCTTTTGATTCCGTTTTGTTTCCGTTCTTAATCTGGAAAATATATGTGCCCTTTGCCAACTTTGATAAATTAGCAATTCCCGAAGAGTTGTAACCTGCACCCACTTTTTTCTCAAATAATTTCTCCCCCGAATCATTTTTTAAAATGAGGTATACATCTTCCGAGGGAGCAAAGTAGGAGAACTTTACTTTGTTATCTTCAATTTCAGATATATAAGCAGAAAACGCTGGTAAAATTGTTTTTTCATCTTTCACCTCAACGATATTTTTAATTTTTTCATCACCTGCCTTTATTTTAAAAGTATACATCCCATCATCTAAATTCGAAAAATCAAATGTCTGCATAAATCCAGTAGTAGGCTTATACCATTTAGTAAAAATGACTTCGTTTTTTTTATCCAAAACTGCTAACCTAACCTTTCCATCTTCGGGTAATTTTAATCCCAAAATAAATTTTTGAGAATTAGTGATATGATTTAACTCATAACTTACTTTACTTGTTGTTGTTACTGTCACTAATTCGTCACCTGTTGGAGTAGTTGCAAATGCAGAAATAGTTGTGATAACGAAAGCGCATGCCATTGCAAGAGCAATTCTGGTTTTTTTTAATGTTTTCATGTTGTTGTTTTTTGAGTTGTACTAATATGACCAACAACAACATAACAACTGCAATGCCAAAACCAAAAAACCTTGTATTTGACCGCTTAGGAGTATATGGCGAATTTTTATGTCCGCTTATTTTTTAAAAAGTGTTTGATTTCGAACACATAACCTTTCGCAAGGTTATTCGTACTAGTTTTTTTTAAGTTATCTTATAAAAGCTATTTCCTTAAAATTAAAAAACTCATCCCCTTCATCTGTTTCAACATGCAATTGTCCTATTGGATTTATCCCTTGTATCGTTCCTGAAAAAAGATGTCCCTTACGGCTAAATGTATGTAGCTCCCTATTCCAATAAAGGTTGCTTTCATAATCTTCTATAAGTTGATGATAAGCGTTATTTCTAAATAGTTGAAAATATCTTTTTTCAAATGCTAAAACTAACGATTCAAGACACTCACCAAGTGAAAAATGTTGACCTGTAGCTAATTTTAATGAGGTAGCATTATCAACTTCAAATTCTACTTGATTTACATTTAATCCTACACCTATTACGGTACTCTCAATTTGACTGGATCTTACTGTATTACTAGTCAATATTCCAGCGATTTTTTCATCACCTACATAAACATCATTCGGCCACTTCACCTTTACCTTATTGGGGAGGAACTTTGCAATAAAATCACAAATTGCAAGTGAAGAGATAACATTTAACATAAAATGGTCTTTAATAGCTAATAAACTGGGCTTTAGTATAATAGAAAAAGTAAGATTCATTTCTTGTTGCGACTCCCAGCGATTACCTAATTGACCTCTGCCATCGGTTTGTTTATCTGTAATTACGATAGTTCCTTCATGAGCAACGTCATTTTTTAGTAATTCCGAAGCAATATCGTTAGTCGAGTGACAACTTGGCACAAATACAACCTCTTTCCCTATAAAAAATGGTTTGGCAAGATTTTTATACAATGATTTTCGTAGTTTTGTTAATACAAACCAAAGATAGTGAATGACAGCAAATAAAAATTCCTCTCTTTCCAAAAAGATGAGTGAGGTGGTAGTGAAGGGAATGCAAGAAAAAAAGGCCTCTGACATTGTCGTAATGGACTTAAGGAAGATAAAAAACGCAATTGCAGATTTTTTTGTGATATGTTCAGGGTCTTCCGATACACAGTTAGATGCGATTACCGACTCGGTAGATGATGAAGTTTACAAAGTGTTTAATGAACATCCGTGGCACTCAGAAGGTAAAACAAATAGAGAATGGATGTTACTGGACTATGCCAATGTGGTAGTACATGTATTCAGAAAAGATAGACGTGAATTTTATGCACTTGAAACCCTATGGGGTGATGCCCAAATATCACACATTGAAGAATAAAATATTTTCGAACTAAAGACGACTACACTTGTAGGAAAGAAAAAGAAATAGAGATAATGGCTGATAACAATAATAATAAACTGAAGAATAACATGCCGCAGAAACCCGGGTATCAAATGTGGGTGATCATCATCTTAATTGGACTCATTTTTAGCGTAGCATACTTCAATCAAGGTAGTGGAGCGATCATTATCACTAAAAGCAAGTTTGAGGACATGCTCACGAGCAATGATGTAAGAAGAATTGTACTCATTCGAAATCAAAATGTAGTAGAAGTTACCTTAAAAACCGAAGCACTAGAAAATGCTAAATACAAAAGTGAATTAGACAACAAAGGATCTTTTGGTTTATCGGCAGGACCACATTACATGTATAAAATTGGATCCATCGAAAGTTTTGAACGTTTTTATAGTGAACTAAACACGAAGTTAACACAAAATGGTATTGATACCGTTGATCTAGAGATTGATGAAAAAGGAGATGTTACTGGAATGATTTTTCAATGGGGGATCTTTTTTGCACTCTTATTTGGGTTTTGGTTTTTGATGCGTAAAATGACTGGTCAAGGAGGCCCTGGCGGACAGATTTTTAACATAGGGAAATCGAAAGCAGCATTGTTCGATGCTGATAACAAAGTAAAAATTACATTTGACAATGTCGCTGGACTCGAAGAAGCAAAAGAAGAAGTAAAAGAAATTGTTGATTTTCTTAAAACGCCAGACAAGTTCACAAAACTAGGTGGTAAGATACCCAAAGGAGCATTACTAGTAGGCCCTCCTGGTACAGGAAAAACATTATTAGCTAAAGCAGTAGCAGGTGAAGCAGCGGTACCTTTCTTTACCTTATCAGGTTCTGATTTTGTAGAAATGTTTGTTGGAGTTGGTGCTGCTCGTGTACGAGATTTATTTAAGCAAGCCAAAGAAAAAGCTCCATGCATCGTTTTTATCGATGAAATCGATGCCATAGGTCGTTCGAGAGGAAAAGGGCAAATGCCTGGCTCTAACGATGAGAGAGAAAACACTTTAAACTCTTTATTAGTAGAAATGGATGGGTTTTCTACCGATTCGGGAGTAATTATACTTGCGGCTACTAACCGTCCAGATGTATTAGATTCAGCTTTATTACGCCCTGGTAGATTTGACAGGCAAATCAGCATTGACAAACCCGACATCGTAGGTAGAGATGCTATTTTCAAAGTGCATTTAGAGCCTTTGAAAATGGACAAACATGTAGATTCAAAAAAATTAGCCGCTCAAACACCTGGTTTTGCTGGAGCGGAAATTGCTAATGTATGTAACGAGGCCGCACTTATAGCAGCTCGAAAAGATAAGGAACATGTTGGAATGGATGACTTCCAAGATGCCGTTGACCGTGTAATTGGTGGGTTAGAAAAGAAAAGCAAAATCATTTCTCCAGAAGAAAAGAAAATTGTTGCCTATCATGAAGCGGGTCATGCTGTAGCAGGTTGGTTTTTAGAACATGCAGATCCTTTAGTGAAGGTAAGTATCGTCCCTAGAGGTGTAGCTGCGTTAGGTTATGCGCAATACTTGCCTAAAGAACAATTCTTGTACCAGACCGAACAATTACTTGACGAAATGTGTATGGCACTAGGAGGAAGAGCAGCAGAAGAACTTATTTTTGGAAAAATTTCGACTGGTGCCTTGAGTGACTTAGAACGTATTACAAAAATGGCCTATAGTATCGTAACGATTTATGGCATGAACGATGAAATTGGAAATATTTCATATTATGACTCAAAACAATCTGAATACAATTTTAATAAACCGTATTCAGAAGCCACAGCCGAAAAAATTGATGTTGAGGTGAAGAAAATAATAGATACGTCATATAAGCGTAGTAAAGAGCTATTAAGCAAACGAAAAGAGGAATTAGAGATTATTGCGAAAGAGCTTTTGGAGAAAGAAATAATATTTCAAGCTGATTTAGAACGATTAATAGGTAAGCGACCTTTTGAACATCAAACTAATTATGACACCTATACTAATGGCAAATCCATTGAGACGATCAAAAGTGAAGAATCAAAGTCAACTACTTCAGTTGATTCTGAAAAAGTAACTCCTAAAACAGAAGATACATCAAGCTCAGTGCCATCAACTTCCGAAGATGTAAAATAAGAAAAGAGATTATCAGTTATAATTAACTGAAAAATACATACTCATTTAAGAGATTTTAATAAGGCAATCTGTTGATTGCCTTATTTTTTTTTATCTTCGACCAACTATATATTCATGTCAATTGCATTAGATACTATTCCCATAGGCAAAAAAATATACTTTGCCTCCGACTTCCACTTAGGCGTTCCCTCTAAAGAGGAAAGCCTTCTGCGAGAACAAAAAATTGTTAGATGGATGGATCAAATTAAACCCAGTGCACATGCTGTGTTCTTTTTGGGCGATATTTTTGATTTTTGGTTCGAATACAAATGGACTATCCCAAAGGGGTTTATTCGATTTCAAGGAAAATTAGCTGAATTTGTTGATCAAGGTATTCCCGTTTATTTTTTTACGGGCAATCATGACATGTGGATGTTTGACTATTTTTCTGAAGAATTAGGCATTCCAATTTTCAGGAAAAACGAACAATTTGAAGTAAATGGCAAGAAATTCTTTATTGGACATGGAGATGGTCTTGGCCCTGGAGACAGCATGTACAAACTACTTAAAAAAGTATTTGCCAATAAAATATGTCAATGGCTTTTTGCTAGAATTCACCCTAATTTAGGAATGAGCATTGCCAACATGTGGTCTAGAAATAGCCGTATCAACAGCACTAAGAAAGAAGAAAAGCAATTTGGTGAAGAGGAACACCTATTCACATACAGTAAAGCGCAAGAAAAAATAGCACATCACGATTTTTACATTTATGGACATCGCCATTTGCCATTAGACATGGTGGTAAGTAAAAATAGTAGGTATATCAACCTAGGAGAATGGGTGAACCATTATTCCTATGCCGAATTTGATGGAAAAGAATTGAGCTTGAGGTATTTCGAAAAAGAATAAAAAACCAATACTTCGTCTATATTGGCTCGGAAGTAACCTCCGAGCCAATGGGTTCTTTACAATAAAAACCCAAGACTCGATTTAAAAAAATCAAGCCTTGGGTTACAAAAATTGAATCGGTATTAGTCCCAATTATATTTTTATATAAATCTTCTTTTTATCCATGATGTACCCCACTACCCAACATCCCGCTACATGGGTTAGTGCAAATAAAAATGACCCAAATTTATCACTGCCAATTGGCTGAAAAACAGTACTGAAAAGCCATGAATATATGTTTTGATCACCAATATGAAATTGGAAATACGTTTTTACCCAAATGATAGAAAGTACATAAATAAATAGGGTGTTCTTTCCAAATACCAAGAATGGCTCTATCCACTTGTCTTTATGTTTTATATCGATGATATAGATTAGAAACGCCATAAGTACTGCTCCTAGACCTGACGTCACCAATACAAAGCTACTAGTCCATAATGACTTATTTATTGGAAATACCAAGTCCCATGCGTAGCCAGTAATCACCAACAAATTGCCTATTAGGAATAGAGTTGCTACAAGATCTATTTGTTTTTTTGACTGTATTAATTTGCCAAATAAGTAACCTGCTATTACACTTGCTACTGAGGGTAGTGTACTTAGAAACCCTTCAGGATCGAACGGAATACCTTTGCCATGCCATAAATGGTCTCCACCCAACAACCAAAGGTCGAAACGAAGAACAGCATTGTTCTCTAACCCGTATGGATCATTACCTGTACTGAACAGTAATAATAATGCCCAGTACCCAAAAAGGATTATCCCCGAAGAAATAAGAAGGGACTTAATACTTGTAATATTTCGTATGATGATACTTGCGAAAAAGTAGGCTAAGGCAATTCGTTGTAAAACGCCTAAAATTCTAAATTCAGCCCAATTTACATTTGTAAAAGGAAAAGCCCTCATAGCCATGCCTATCAAAAAGATAAGGATGGTTCGTTTGAATACTTTGATATAAAATTCTTTCGCAGGCTGTGTACTGTATTTTTTAAAGGAAAAACTCATAGAGAGCCCTACTGCTATTAGAAAAAAAGGGAAAACTAAATCCGTTGGTGTGTATCCATGCCAATCGGCATGAGCTAGAGGGCTAAATAAATGCGACCAACTGCCGGGGGTATTTACCAGAATCATAAAGGCAACGGTCATGCCCCTGAAAACATCAAGGGATTTTAATCGTTCGGTTTGTAAACTAGACATAAATGTATGTTTTATAAAAAAATTATTAATAGGTTCTTTTTTTGACTACCAATGCGTTTTTTCGGCTAAACTCATTCTTATAAATCCATCCAAGATCGTTATCATCACATCAAAACACAAGTCGTAATAAACTTGAAACTATACAAACACATTGACTATAAAAAGTTAAAACCGCCCTTTTATGATTTTCAACCTACTTTAAAGAGATTACGCATTGATAATCAAGTGCTTTATTTTTAGTACTCTATTCAAATACAAAGACTGATGTACTCAAATTACGTAGATTTAGATCCTTTTAATACGTAGACTGATACACTCGAAGTACGTAGACTGAGCACTCGAAGTCAAGTATCTTAACTTTTGTTCTCTTTTAAAAGTATGCTCATCTATAGCCAGGAATATGAGGGCAGGTAAAAACGGTTGCAATCTTTAGACCCACATTATGCAATAACATTTCTATTACATAATGTGGGTTCAAGTAAATTATAGGTTGAAAAAAGCAAAAACTATGTGCCTTGTCTGTAACCTTCTCAGTAAACTGGAAATCTGTTACTTGCCGTCACATCCAGGCGTAGCATCAATATCTGATGCTAAACGTATATTGTTAAGTCCAATATCTACTCCTTCGCCAGCTGTAACCATGAAAGCAGTACTGACTTTACTCATGTCTACACCAAGATTAGCAAAGCAACTTAGGCTTATACGATATTCTTGCCATTCATTCGCTGCTATACTGATATCGACCGTTTTATCACAAGAGGAGCCTTGATTGCATCCCATACTAATTTTGACAACCGCATCGCTAGCTTTAAATGATTTAGCTGAGAATGTCAGTTCCATCGCCCCATTGGTTTGGCGTGACATATCGCTAGGCGAAGCCGCACTCACCCGAACTTGGTCATTGTCTGATTTAGTCCATTTTATTCGCAAAGCATCTTCTTGTGCCTCGTGATCAGCTTTGCTAATAATCAGCCCACCGACAGATGTAGGAAAGCTACCTATTTGTTTGCTCAATTCGCCTGAGTTCAGCCACAGAGTCCATGGTGCAATAGGTGCACCTTTACTGTAAAAATTATCCGTTGAAGCTAAATCAATATTTTCTAAGCCTGAGTCTTCTGAAAGTTGATTGACTATCGTAGTGTTTTCATAAGTGAGACCATAACCTAGCTTAAACAATGCTGCTGCGTCTTCTGACA
>Ga0224506_10002404_pt1 | contig 12739 bp, 8 predicted proteins | sample SF_Jan12_sed_USG_2_FD_169108 | JGI IMG/M metagenome (GOLD analysis project Ga0224506, IMG submission 169108) | Sediment microbial communities from San Francisco Bay, California, United States - SF_Jan12_sed_USGS_8_1 | ecosystem: Environmental > Aquatic > Marine > Sediment | place: USA...
GTATTGATCAGTTCACTTTCCGCATGCGCATGCTCTTCAGCACCTTCCCCTCCTCCAAAAAGCAGCCCACCCAGGCAAAGTCCGATCACCAAAGCGCTGAGGCCGGTGTATATTGTTGTTTTACTTGTTTTAAGTGCCATAATTATTTAATTTATTATTAAATCAGTCTTTATAAACCTGAATTAATTCGCTGTTATAAATTCAATTTTAGCCATGGCCAGGTAATAATCAGCCACTGCTTTAATTTTTTCAATTTCATATTTTATCAACTCTTGTTGCATTCGCAGCACTTCCTCAATATCCCTTCCCGAATTGCGGTATGAAGTATAGAGCAGGTCGATAACCTGTTTTGTTTTACCCACCTGCTCATCGTACAACTGATACAATTGTTTACTTTTGTTCAGGTCATAACGAGCCATTTCAAAGGAAGAAATCAACTTATTTTCCATGGCCACTTCAGTCATTTCCAGTTGATCGCGGGTAAGCTGTGCCTGGCTAATCCCGGCCTTGTACTTCTTTCTGAATATGGGCAGGCTTAATGTCACCATGGGCATAAACACATTTTTCCCGTTGTCTGGAATCATCACATCTTTACGCTGGCCTACAACGACGTAGTCCATCCCCAAACCCCATTTTGGCATACCATTTTTCACCGCCAACGTCTCCTGTGCACGGGCTGTTTCCTTTTGCACTTTTATCTCTTCCAGCTTCGGATTATTTTCAATCAGGCTATCCTCCCATTGAACCTCTTGTAAGGGCAACATATCCGGGGCTTCACTGACCATTACCGTACTGGAGTCCGGCCTGTTGAGTAACCTGTTGAAAACCACTTCAAGCGGATCAATTTTTTCTTCCATCAAAGCGATCTCCGTTTCCGTGTTACTGATCATAATATCTGTTCGAATCACATCGGTCATGGTGCCTCTGCCATTCGAGAATGAGGTCAGGGCCAGTTGCCGGTAAGTCTTCAGAATATCGAGGTTTTCACGTTGCCATTTCAACTGCTCTGAAATGACATACAGCGGATACCAGGCCGCTTTCACCTGATAGTAAAGTGCATTCTTCGTCTCCAGGAAGGCCTGGTATTTAGCTTCAGCCATCAGGCTGGCCACATCCCCCCGGGCTTCCCGGGTTCCAAACCAGGGAAATAATTGCGACAGGGAAAGGCGTACTTGCTGAGGGCCTACCCTTGTTTCGACCGGACTGATAAAATATCCGATGGAAAACTGGGGATCCGCCAGCGCTTTGGACTGGGGAACCTGTTGCATTGCCGCTTCAAAACCCAGGTAGGCTGATTTCACACCTGGATTGCTTTCACCTGCTTCTTTCAGGTAACGATCCAAGACCTGGCCATATACTCCATGAAACAGGCCTGAACACAACAATATCACGGTAATCCATTTCATGCCTTTTTCCTTTTAAGTTTAATCTCTTCCCGCATACCATAAAGCAGGGGGGTAATAAAAAATGTAAAAGCTGCTATCAACATTCCACCAAATGCAGGTATGGCCATCGGTACCATGATGTCTGCTCCCCGACCCGTAGAGGTAAGTACTGGCAACAGGGCCAACATCGTTGTTGCAGTGGTCATTACAGCTGGTTTTATTCTTCGGGCTCCTGCCTCAGCCACAGCTTTGCGTATTTCGGGGATAGTGGATGGCTTATTACGTTTAAAACTTTGATCGAGGTAGGTGGCAATCAACACCCCGTCATCGGTGGCAATACCAAACAGGGCGATAAAGCCTACCCACACGGCAACACTCAGGTTTATAGGCCTCATCTGAAAGAGTTCTCTCATATTGGTGCCAAAAACTGAAAAGTCGGCAAACCAATCCTGGCCATACAGCCACAGCATAAGAAAACCGCCGCTAAAAGCCAATGCCACACCGGCAAATACCATGAGGGAGGTTGTTACGGACTTAAACTGAAAATAGAGAATGAGAAAAATAATAACGAGTACCAGGGGTACAATGATGGCAAGCTTTTTCTCCGCCCTCAATTGGTTTTCATAACTCCCTGAAAACTTATAACTCACTCCTGCGGGCACCACCAGCCTACCCTGGTCTAATCTGTTCTGTATATACTTTTCAGCCTGCTCCACAGCTTCCCCCTCAGAAAATCCTTCTATTTTATCAAAAAGGACATAGCCCACCAGAAAGGTATTCTCACTCTTGATCATCTGGGGCCCTCGCACATATTCTATCGTTACGAGATCTCCCAGGGGCACCTGCGCACCGGTAGGTGTAGCAATATATATTTTCTTCAGTTGGTCCGGATCATCGCGCAGTTCCCGGGGATAGCGCACCCTGACAGGAAATCGTTCCCTTCCTTCGACTGTACTGGTAATGCTCATTCCCCCAATCGCCGTCTCAATCGTTTGCTGAATATCTTCCACATTCAGTCCAAAGCGCGAGATGGCATCCCGGTCAATATTCAGATGCAGGTAAGGCTTACCCACGATTCTATCAGCAAACACTGCCGCCTTTTTCACAGCCGGTGTTTCTTTCAGTATACCCTCCAACTGCATTCCAAAGTCTTCTATCGTTTGCAGATCCGGGCCAAAGACTTTAATACCCATAGGTGCTCGCATACCGGTTTGCAGCATGACTAACCGGGTTTCGATCGGTTGAAGCTTTGGGGCTGAAGTTACCCCCGGAATTTTTGTGAGCTCAACAATATTTTCCCATATATCATTCGGCGAACGGATATTTTCGCGCCAGTTGCGAAAATAATGACCATGATCATCAGGAATCAGTGCATTTGATGTCAGTCCTGAAAGCAATGCCTCCTGGTTAGTGAGTGTATCGCCCGATGCAAAAATAAATCGCCCGCTTTTGTTTACTTTAAAGCGCACCCGGTGTCCTTTTTCATCGACAGCATACTCCGGTCGGTAATTAATAACATTTTCATACATGGATATTGGGGCCGGATCCAGGGCCGATTCAGCCCTTCCCATTTTGCCCACGGCCAGCTCCACTTCCGGTATATTAGCCAGCAGCATATCCAGTTGCTGTACCACCCGTTTATTTTGTTGTACACCCGCATGTGGCATAGAGGTAGGCATAAGTAAAAAGCTCCCCTCATCCAGCGATGGCATAAATTCCTCTCCCACACCCGGAAAGGCATGTGACAGGCTATTCCATATTTCAGTATTCCTGACATTCCATCCGATCCTGTCCACTCCCTCGGCAGCAACTCCAAATACTTTGTTAAATCCCAGCCAGATCATTGCCGCTGTTAAAATAAAAAGTATGGGAAACAGCATAAAAACCGTCCTGTTTTCCTGACACCATTGAAGTATCTGCCGGTAAAATTTTTCCAGTAAAAAAAAGAAACTGAGTACCCCGGCTATTCCGATCAATACAAAAGCAAAGTTGGCGGGTAGCGTTTTTCCTGCTCCAAGCGGCATCCAGTACTGTGCCAAAAGCCAGGTCACGGAGATCACGACCACACCAATGGCCCCGTTTTGGGTCACCTTGTTTTTTAGAGGTGAAAACCACTTAACAAACCATGCTGCACCCAGACCAATGAGAGTTAATCCACTCCAAAGGCTAACCGTAAACGTTAAAACAATCCCACCAATAATCATCAGCAGGTTCAGTATTTTCCCTTTCTGATTTTTGGTTATTTTCATACCAAAGATCCAATGTGCCAGGGTAGGCAGAATAATCAGGGAGACGATAAGGGCCGCAATTAATGCAAAGGTTTTTGTGAAAGCCAGCGGACGGAACAGCTTTCCTTCAGCCGCCTCCATGGTAAATACCGGGATAAAACTCACGATAGTGGTAGTCACTGCAGTCAGGATGGCACTACTCACTTCAGCGGAAGCCTGATAAACAACTTCCAACAACTTCCTGTCTTCCGGTGCTTCATCAATATGTTTAATTACATTTTCAGAAAGGATGATACCCAGATCGACCATCGTACCAATCGCAATGGCAATACCCGATAAAGCCACGATGTTGGCGTCCACACCAAAGTATTTCATACCAATGAACACCATCAGTACGGCGATTGGCAACAGGCTGGAAATCAGGATTGAAGCTCGCAGGTTAAGGATCAATACGATAACAACCAGTATAGTGATGAGTATTTCAAGTGACAGCGCTTCTTCCAGCGTACCCAGTGTTTCATAGATCAGTTTGGTACGGTCATAAAAAGGCACGATGGTCAATTGGCTTTCCTGCCCATTGGCTAATACTTTTTTAGGCAGGCCGGAGGCCAGTTCATTCATCTTTGCCTTGATATTATTGATCACCTCCAGGGGATTGGAGCCATAGCGCGCCACGACCACGCCTCCTACAACTTCGGCCCCGTCTTTATCGAGCATTCCCCTGCGGGTAGCCGGGCCGGTGGTCACCACACCGATATCTTTAATACGTATGGGTACGTTGTCATGCACGGCCACCACGGACTTTTCCAGATCCTCAATGGACTTTATGTACCCCAACCCCCGCACGAGGTATTCCGCCTGATTGATCTCAATGGTTTTGGCCCCCACATCACGATTCGATTTTTTCACGGCCAGCATCACCTGTTGCAGGGGGATATCATATACTTTAAGGGCATCGGGATTTACATCGATCTGGTATTCCATGACAAAGCCACCGATAGAAGCCACCTCAGAGACACCGTCAACAGCATTCAATCCGTATTTTACGTAGAAATCCTGTACAGACCTTATTTCGTGCAGATCCCACCCCCCTGTTGGCTTTCCGGTTTTGTCCCTACCTTCTATCGTGTACCAGAATACCTGGCCCAAAGCGGTAGCATCCGGCCCGAGTGAAGGTTGTACCCCCTCTGGCAAAATACCCGGGGAAAGTGAGTTAAGCTTCTCCAGAATTCGAGATCGGGACCAGTAAAATTCAATCTCTTCATTGAAGATAATATAAATACTTGACAGCCCGAAAATGGATGAACTCCTCACGGATTTCACACCGGGTATCCCCAGTAATGAGGTGGTCAATGGGTAAGTAATCTGGTCTTCTACATCCTGGGGTGATCTCCCTTCCCAACGGGTGAAAACAATTTGTTGGTTTTCCCCTATATCAGGAATGGCATCTACAGCGACCGGATCGGAAGGGAGAAAACCTGTCTTCCAACCAAAAGGTGCCGTAATAATGCCCCAGCCAATAAATAAAAGTATGGCCAGCACCGTCACTAACTTGTTTTCAAGAAAAAAACGAATGATTTTATTTAACATGTTTTTAAGGAAATCTTCTTATTTAGTTTTATCCCGACCAACAGCATGGCCTGATTGTCAGATAGGCAATGGTTATTTGCTTAAAGTCCCAACATGCAAAAAATTGCAATCGCCTGGACTTAACAAATACCTGAAAAACTTCAAATAAGGAATGACTGAAAAAGGACAGGGAAGTCCTGTTTCAATAAGGGGGGGGAATAAAGATGTTGAATTAAAAAGGATGATGAATCAAAGTCAGGCGCGGTATGAAGATCATTTGCGGCCAGCACAAAAAAAAGTGGGATGTTTACATTAACCTGACGATGATTTTCACTGTTGACATCATCCAGGTTAAAAGTCTGAAAGTGATTATCACAACAATGATTTTTTATACGGGTAGCGCTGTTATCACCTTCACAATCACTTTCCTTTTCGTCCATCCCACAATCCAATTCCTCCTCACCCAACGTGATTCTGGTTTCCATCACATAGCTGCCACAATAATGTGTTGCCAATGTAAAACCCATTTGTCCGGCCAGGATGAGCACTGAAAGGAATATAGTGAGGGCTTTTTTAATCATTGAATATTAAAGAATGAAGTAATTTATCCGTATAATAATTTCAAAGGTAACGCTTACTGTTTTGTTTTCATTACAACTTTCGGATTTAAAATTATACAATTATTATTTCCCTTCAAGCTTTTTTTCTGATAATCGATCCCTCCAAACAGTAATCCTGCCATCATTTATATTGAGGACATCGCATTTTAAAGATTACATCGCGACCACTCCATTCCTTAATGTTGCACAACTTTTGGCCACTTAATGATAAATTTAGCCCCTCCCAGTTCCGCGGTATCAACAGATACATCTCCACCCATTTCCACAATAATTTTCTTCACGGTCGACAGCCCTATTCCACTGCTTTCAACCTCTTTTTTGGTGTTTAAGGAAAAGAAAATATCAAATATTTTTTCACGATGTCGTTCGGGTATACCCGGGCCATTATCACTTACTGTAAACACATGCATGTTTTCATCCTCACAATAATCAACATGAATAACAATCGTTGATTTATCTCCATATTTCACAGCATTACCAATAACATTGGCAAACACCTGCGATACCAGTACCCGATAATTATAAATTACCGGCATGGCCTTAAGCGATACTTCCACATTTTTGGGGATATTGAGGTCACAAATCACCTCATTGATTAAGTTATTCATATCAATTTCGCATGCCGAAATTTCTGACTTTCCCATTTTCGCATACTCCAACAGACTATTGATCATATTCACCAATCTGACTATTCGCGTTTCCACCAAATTCAATTTTTCTGAAACGTCTATGCCCTCATTGATATCTTCCCGAATATAATTTATAACCATATTAATACCTTGTAGAGGCGCCCTTAAATCATGTGACACAATATGGTTGAACTGGTCGAGCTCCCTGTTCTTTTGCTCCAGTTTTTTTAAAAGTGCCAGGATATGCTCTTCAGATTTTTTTCTCTCCTCTACTTCAGCCCGGGCCTTTCTTTTTTCATTTTTATAATATGCTGAAATTTTAGCCAATTCCGATAAGTCCATGATTGAAAACACTGCCATTTCCACCTTACCTCCCATTTCATCACTCGTCTTCATTGGATAGACCAGCGTCTCCTGCACCATCAAATCACCTGTTTTCGTCATACAGGGTATAAAGTGGCCATGTAAAAGGGCCGAAAAAATCACAGGTCCCCCACTTTCAAATACGTCTTCTATTCTATTCTTGTATTTATTGCTTTTGAGATGTGGGAAAATATCAAAAATACTTTTTCCCACAATTTCATTTGCGTTTATACCCGAATACCTGATCAGTGTTTTATTCCAGAATTTTATATCAAATTGCCTGTCAATTACAAAAACGCCAACGGGCAAATAGTCATACAAAAAGAAAGAAGAAGGTTTGGCTGTCAATGCTTTACAATTTATCTTGAAGGAAATTATCCAACTTATGAAATGAGCTTTTATTGAACAAGACCATGATCAGTCCTGAAAAACCTACTTCCTGTATGAAAAATTTTGTCTTACACATCAATACGACAATCGACAATCGCTCAGCATCACTTGAAAAAGCTTTAACTAATTCGTCCTGCTCAAAAAGAGGGATATCATAAGTAATTTCCAAATCCAGAATATTCGAAAAATTACCCAGCACACTATTGAGCAATATATTTCCTACCTCTGTTAAGGTGGCTGATTTCATCACATCGATATCATCCGGTGAAGCATCATTTTCACCGGTAAGCATGGATACTATAGATGAGGCCTCCCTGGCGCGCAGAACCAGTTTTGCTGAACCAGATAATGATCCCTTAAATTCCAGGGACACGGTACATACTTCTTCCCGGGATTTATATTCAAGATGATCCCATATCTCCTTCAGGTTCAGGAGCTTTATTTCGGGCACATCCAACTCAATTACAGAAGCTATCATTTCATTGAGCACACTGGCTGCCCGGCCAATGCCGATATTGATAATTTCACGCAATAAGTCTTCCTTTTGCTCTACTTCGGTCATTTATCTAGCTAATATCTCTTTTATCTTCGCCTGCAATTCGTCCTTCTTTGCCGGTTTATTGATAAAGGCCACAGCCCCTAAGTCCATACACTTCTTTTTTATCGATTCCTGAATATCAGCTGATAAAACAATCACGGGGCTTCTATTTTCAGCCTCCAGTAATTTCTCAAGTACCTCTGTGCCATTCATTTCAGGCATCAGCAAATCCATAATTACAACATCCGGGTTTTGCGTTAAAATGGCATTCAACCCTTCAGTACTACTGGCTATGGGAATTACTTCATGCCCCAATTCCGAAACAATATCAGAAACCACCTTGCGCTGGAAAAAAGAATCATCAATAACTAAAATCTTACTCATAATAATGTTTTGTGTTAAAAAAGACGAATTAATAATCAACATTCAATAGCAATCATCAGTAACACCTTCCGAACCAGCAATATAGCAAATTAACTAAATCTCCTGCTTATATAAAAATTCAATTATCCAATTATACCACAAAATTCAACTATTAACCACTGCCAACTTATTTGATGCAATCAATGTGATGTTACTTAACTTTAACAACAAAAACCGGAATGAGTTACAATACTAAAATTTTTTTAGGCATTTTGACTGTCATTCCATTGATCCTGGCAGGCATTATACTTACCACTGTTTTTGGGATTTTAATCGGAATCCTGGGTGAGATCCCTGCCGGATATGCCACTGACACTGCATTTATGATCAGTAACATGTTCGTTATTATCGGCATGGCGGTTGCGGCCGGTACCCTAAGCCTGGCGTTGTTGATCTATTATATTATCCATGTGGTAAATAACAAACACCTTGATAATAATACGCAGATAATATGGATTCTCATCCTGCTTTTCTTCAGCGCAGTGGGAAGTATTGTTTATTGGTACATGAATATCTGGCGGGAGGGTCAGTGAAAAACGATTAACCCTGCTTTGGCGACCTCAAACTGAGTGCTGTTTGAGGCTTTCCTCTTTTGACAGAATAACAATTTCACAGACAAGTGAAGCCATTCGGCATTCATTTCATCTGTAAGTCCCATAACAATATAACCCAAATGGAATTTGTAGTGAGGCTCAAAAAGGCAATAAAGAAGTGTGATTTGGCCGTTTTGGAGCAGAGGCATAAGAACTACTATGGTGAGTAGCAAATTATGCGTTTTTGCAATGTTTTTGAGCAGTAATAGAATTCCTGTTGCATAATCCGGGTTTTAAATCACAACAGCGCATTTCTATAAAAGAATAATAAAAAAAGGCCCGAAATAAATATTCCGGGCCCGATTGTTTATGACATCCAATCAATAAACAACCCAACTTTCTTTAGATGTTAGATATTAGATGTTAGATATTAGATGTGAGTAGTGAGACGGTGTGGGGGTGAGTGATTGGGAAAAGGAACGCCTAACGTCTACTTTATTTATTTTTTAAAAGCTCTCATAATCACTATCTAACTTATCTTTACCTCCCAGGTTCACCTCGATGCCTTTTACCTTGCTGTCTGGCAAAGCCATGGTTTTCTTCGATGTGAAAACAGGTGTGGCTTGTATCTGCTTTTTTGTTTGATGGCTATAAGTACCTTTTCTACTTGTGCTCACATTTCCAATATTAAAATATGAAACCGTGTCCTTCAATGTCAGTGCCTGGCTATTGAGCTCTTCACTGGTTGCGGCCAGTTCTTCCGCACTGGCGGCATTTTGTTGCACCACCTGATTCAGTTGTTGAATAGCGGAGTTTACCTGGTCTGCCCCACTATTCATTTCTGTATTTGATGCCGAAATCTCCTGTATAAGCTCCGACGTTTTCTGAATGTCGGGTACAATAAGGGAAAGGGTATCACCTGCTTTCCGGGCAATATCAACACTATTCTTGGATACACCATCTATCTCAGCAGCAGCCTGTTGACTCCGCTCAGCGAGCTTACGCACTTCTGCTGCCACCACAGCAAATCCTTTTCCATGCTCACCGGCGCGCGCGGCTTCTACAGCCGCATTCAGGGCCAGCAAGTTCGTTTGCCGTGAAATCTCACCGATGATGCCTATCTTGTCTGCAATCGTACGCATGGTGGTTACCGTCTCTTCTACCGCCTGATTACCTTGTTTAATATCATCAGCGGCCTTCCGCGCAATTCTCTCTGTTTCTTTGGAGTTGTCGGCACTTTGCTGAATATTGGCCGTCATCTCTTCCATAGACGAAGAAACTTCCTCAGCACTGCTGGCCTGTTCGGTAGAGCCCTCAGACATCTGCTGCGATGATTGGTTCATCTCCGTACTCGCCGTAGCTATCTGATCAGAAGCCGTGATTACAGATCCGATCACCTCTTTCAATTTCTCGATCATTATCCGAAGACTCATCACCGCCTGGCCTACTTCATCCTTTGATTCGCGTTGTTTAAAGGTCACTGTCAGATCTCCTGCGGCCAATTCGTCAATCACCCCGACCATCGACTGGATGGGGTTGGATATATTTGCGGCGATAAAAAATGCCAGCACTAAAGCCAATAAAACACTGACCACCCCGGCAATAGTCACCACCATGAAGGACTGCTCACGCTCTGCATCCATGTCCGTAAGCCCCTCATCCATGGTCTGCTGAATGATGGTCTCGGCATCATCGGCCAGAGCGATGAATTTCTCAAATTCTTGATCAAAAAGGGCATCCGCCTCACTACCTGCTGCAGCAGAGGCACCTGAAATGTATTGGTTGTTGCGGGTCACAGCTGCAGCTTTAAATGACTCCAGACTGGCGCTTACTTCATTTACCAACCTGCGCACTTCAGGATTTTTAGAAGCAATGAAAACCCCCTCATCATTTGCACCTCCATTGGCAATGGCATTGGCATACCATATACTTTCATCCAAAAGGTCATATACTTCCTCTACATTTTCCGAATCATCGCCCCCCATGATCTCTTCAAAAAGCAGGTGGGCCTCTGTGGCCGACAGCTTTATTTCCATGGCAGCATCACCCAGCGGGGCCAGCGCCCTGCCTACGCGATCACCTGAATCACCTACCTGGCTTACATAGTAGGCACTCAGGCCCGAAATAAGTGCCGTGATCAGGGCCATACTCCCAAAACCCAGAAACAGCTTTACCTTTATACTTAAATTTTGAAACATAATGTATTGTTAGTTGGTGTTAAATTCAATTGGATGTCAAAATTGTTCGTCATAATAATCTGTATAATAAAATATCAGCAAAAAGCATCTAATTATAATCGCAAAATCGATCATTAATTTTCCAAAGCAACATTAATACACATCGATGGTTATTATTTTAAGCAAATAAAACGTTTTTATTGTGGATATACAATTTATAGGGTGTTTATTTTATTTTCTTTTTTTATTTTTCATGCTTTTAATATTTTATGTCATGTTTTTTTACCCTATTATTTAAATCACACATAAAATTGAAATCTGCTATATTATTCATCAGCACAAAACAAAAAACAGGCACTTCCGTTCCCACTCTTTCTTTCACTCATGTAAAATCAGTGCCCCTTTCCGACTTATCCATTTGCCACCAAACAGAAGGATACTTTCCTTTAATATAAAGTAACAAGACACCATTACAACCTGCGGCCTGGAATTTTATTCATAATGTCTACCTTAAAGATTAAATTATACCTATTTTGGCTCCGCATTTTTTTTAACCTCAACCTGACGATGATAAGAATTATACTTTCCGCTTTTCTGGCATTACTTATAATGGCCAATATTACTTCCTGCAATAATAATGCTTCGACAATCCGTTTATTGGTTTTCAGCAAGACCAACGGTTTCCGGCACAAAAACATCCCGGATGGCATCAAAGCCCTCGAAAAACTAGGCCGGGAAAATGGTTATGAGATTGTGGCCACTGAAGATTCTTCTTTATTTACTGAAGAGAACCTGAAAGGTTTTTCTGCGGTAGTATTCCTCAACACTACCGGTGATATCCTCAACGCCAACCAACAGGCCGATTTTGAGCGGTATATACAGGCCGGTGGTGGCTTTGCAGGCATCCACTCGGCCACCGACACTGAATATGAGTGGCCCTGGTACAACAAGCTGGTGGGTGCCTATTTCGATAGCCACCCCAAGATACAGGAGGCCAAACTAAAGGTATCCGACCATAACCACCTTTCCTCTTCTATGTTGCCGGAAGAGTGGGTACGCACAGATGAATGGTATAATTTCAAAAATTTCAACGATCAGGTCAACGTTACCATCAGCATTGACGAGACCAGCTATGAGGGTGGAAATATGGGTGCCTCCCACCCCATGTCATGGTATCACGAGTATGATGGCGGCCGCGCCTTTTACACTGAATTCGGGCATACTTCAGAAAGTTTTGAAGAGCCGCTATATCTTCAACACATACTGGGAGGTATACAATATGCCATTGGTGAAAACAAACGCAATTATACACTGGCATCGTCAGACCGCGTGCCGCTGGAAAACCGTTTTGTACGCACAGTATTGGCTCAAAACCTGGAAGAACCCATGGAACTGGAATACCTGCCCGGAGATAAAATACTTTTTATTGAACGCCGGGGAGATATTAAGATTTATGATTTAAAAAGCAATGTACTCAGGAATATCGACCATTTTGATGCCGCCTGGGAAAAAGGGGAAAACGGCATGCTAGGATTGGCTGTGGATCCCGATTTTGAAAAAAACCACTGGATATACATCTATTATTCCCCCACAGAAGAAGACACCATCCAGCGGTTGTCACGTTTTGTGCTCAACGGAGAGTCCATCGACCGGGCCAGTGAAAAAGTACTCCTCAAAGTGCCCGACACCCGCCAATGCTGTCATTCAGGCGGGTCAGTTGAATTCGGGCCTGACGGTTTGCTCTATTTATCAGTTGGTGACAACACCAACCCCTTTGCCTCTGACGGCTATTCCCCCAGTGATGAGCAGGAAGGCCGGTTCATCTGGGATGCCCAGAAGTCAAGCGCCAACACCAACGATTTAAGGGGAAAGGTACTACGTATA
>Ga0224506_10002405_pt1 | contig 12738 bp, 12 predicted proteins | sample SF_Jan12_sed_USG_2_FD_169108 | JGI IMG/M metagenome (GOLD analysis project Ga0224506, IMG submission 169108) | Sediment microbial communities from San Francisco Bay, California, United States - SF_Jan12_sed_USGS_8_1 | ecosystem: Environmental > Aquatic > Marine > Sediment | place: USA...
GGTTTCTTCCCTGGATATGCCATTTTTTAGGTTACCAAGATCAATGATGCGGTAATTGCCCGTGCCCTTTTTTAACTGATACAGTTTTCTACGAACAATATTGGCTGCATTGGCCATGGCATCTGGCACTTCACAACCACGTGCCTCTTCAAGGCCAATCAATGCAATCTGCTGACCACCCTTTGCGGGCATACTGTCAGTGAAGGCTGAAATGCCGTGGTAGAAGGAATGCTGATGTGGAGTATTCGGGATGCATTCTTCCGGGACGGGACTGAAAAATAACTTTAGATCCATATTTAGTTTTGCGACCAATTTAAGCGATTAACTACTAAACGAGAAAAGTACGGCCATATTTTAATGTCATTTTTGTTAAAACCAGGTGTTATAGACGAATCCTCATTAGATATTTGCACGACTGTGTTCGATATTTTAGGCTGATTCTTAACAAAAAAAGGTTAAATTGTGATGTAGTCATTACTTTGAAAAAGCCAGACACCATATCTGAGACATTCCATTTTCCCGACCGAAAGTATTTTCGTCAATGGCTGGAAATAAACCATAATAGTAGCCGGGGCATATGGATGCTTTATTATAAAAAACATACCGGTAAAACCACCATTCCCTATAACGAAGCCGTGGAGGAGGCCCTTTGTTTTGGTTGGATAGACAGCCTTGTGAGAAGGATTGACGAAGAAAGGTATGTGCGCAAGTTCACCCCCCGACGGGAACGCTCAGACTGGTCAGTAAGCAATAGGGAAAGGGCGTTGAAAATGTTTAAAAAAGGCCTGATGACGGAAGCCGGGCTAAAGAAAATTGAAAGCTACCGAAAAAAGGGAGTCATAGAATGGGAAGAAGTCAGGGAAACCCTTACGTTTGTGGTTTCTGATTTTGTATATCAGAGACTGGAAAGTGACCCGGAAGCCTTTCAGTGCTTTAAAAAGCTGTCCACTTCACATCAAAAGCAGTTTATCGGTTGGATATACAGCGCCAAAAAAATTGAAACAAAAGAGAAACGGTTAAAAAAGGCCATTCGAATGCTAAAAGAAGGCAAACAACCGGGCATGAAGTAAAATAGATGAAAGAAAAGCATCAAGAAGCCATTAATACATCATGGCTAAGTATTGTAGGCAATACACTGCTGGCCACCGCCAAAGGATTGGCTGGTATTTTTGGCAATTCCTATGCACTTATCGCTGATGCCATTGAGTCTACCGGAGATATTTTCTCCTCAATTATCGTGCTGGCCGGCCTCAAGTACTCTACCAAACCTCCCGACAAAGACCATCCGTATGGGCATGGCAGGGCTGAGCCCTTGATTGCTTTTATTATCGTCGTTTTTCTGGTGTTTTCGGCAGCGATCATTGCTTATCAGAGTATTCGGAATATCGGCACCTCACATGGTCCGCCAAAGCCATATACCCTTGTTGTCTTGGCCGTGATTGTATTGATTAAAGAAGCCTTTTTCCGTTTTGTCAATAAAAAAAGTAAAAAAGCAGGGAGCACTTCCCTCAAAGCGGATGCCTGGCACCACCGGAGTGATGCCATCACATCAGGTATGGCCTTCATCGGCATATCGGTAGCCCTGGTTATGGGTGAGGGTTATGAGCATGCTGACGATTGGGCTGCTCTGCTGGCCTCAGGCATGATCATGCTCAATGCCTATTTCATCTTTCGGCCTGCCCTGGGTGAGATTATGGACGAGCACGTCTATGACGATCTGGTTAATAAAATCAGGGACATTTCCATCACCGTGGAAGGAGTAAAGGAAACTGAAAAATGCCTGGTGAGAAAGGTGGGCATGCAGCATTTGGTCGATTTGCACATCATTGTTGAAGGGAAAATATCCGTGCGAAAAGGGCATGATATTGCCCATAAACTCAAAGACCGCCTGCTCAATGAACTCCCTGAGATTGCAGATGTACTTATTCATGTGGAGCCGGATTAGGAGAGGGGGAACCATGTCATGAAACTAATTCGATGAAGTGAAGTCATCTGTTAAACGCATATTTTTGCGATTACCTTCATGATTTAACCGACAGAGCAATGATGATACGGTCAAAGTATTTCAGCTTGATTATAGCGCGTTTTAAATTTGCCACATGCTTTTTTTTCCTACCTTTAGCCGTTTATTTTCTTCCATCCATGTTTTTTTAATTCAAGTAGATGATAAATCAAATCCGACGTTTTCTATTGATCATCAATTTTCAAACGATGATTATTTCAGGCCTGGCAGTGGCCTCTACGGCCATCTGTATTCATTATAAATATGAGGCCGATTTTCCGTTGACCCTCGTGGCCACTTCAATTGTTTTTCCGATCGTGTTTTCTATTGGTGGAGCCTATAAACGCCGTGAGGTGGCACTTAAGCATTATGCCGAAATAAAAGGCTACTTGCGAGCTATGTATTTTGTGGCAAGGGATTGGCTTGAAAATCCGAAGCCGGCTAACGTTGATAAGATGCGGGATATCATTTATAACTTCTTCGCCAATTTCCGGATAATGTTTACCAATCCAAAGAGTGAATTGATTGTTAATGAAGAAAAGGTTTATGATAATTTCTCCGATTTTTCCTTATACATCAAGGAAGAACTCCGGGGGGAAGGCTTGCCTTCAGGTGAGTGTTCACGTATCAACCAGTATTTACAAAAAATGATGGTATCCTTTGAGTCCATCAAACACATATACCAATACCGTACGCCCAGGACTTTGCGCGCTTTTAGTTCACTGTTTATCAAAATCCTTCCCATTGTGTACGGCCCGTATTTTGCATTCCAGGCTGAGAAAATGTCCTGGGGACTGGAGTATGTTATCCCTATTTTATTGACCATGATCCTGGTGAGCCTGGAAAATATTCAGGAACACCTTGAGAATCCTTTTGACCAGGTGGGTGAAGACGATATCAATATTAATGTGGAAAAATTCATAGAGCGTTTGCAACATAAATCATCCGACAATATTTAGCCCTACCGTTTCAAGTTTAAATAAACAAAGTCTAACTTGACAAAGTAGGATTAGTGCTGATTCCAGAATATTGACTCCACCAATAGCATTACGGATGGATTAAAGAAAGTGGTTCTTATTCCCTTTTTCACTGATCAGAGTAATAATATTGGTGAAGTGGAAATCGTATCGCTGTCTGCGATAAGATGATATCCCATTATATTTGATGAGTGTAGGGTTTTACATTTCAAACTGATTTATTTTAAATGGAAAAAAACTACATTCTATGCAAGAGAAAGCTTTTAAGTCGAAAAATTGATAAAACATAGAATTCCACCGATCATAAATCACTGAATCACTGAATATTGAGTCCATGAGTCATTGAAAAATGTTACTTTTGCGGATTAATTAAAATTGCCATGGCCAGAAAGAAATTGAAAGAAGAGGAGAAGAGGAAACTCAATAAGGAGAACATGCGTAAACTTTTAGGCATTTACCGCTTCATCCTTCCCTATAAGTGGAAATTTGTTGTTGGCCTGATCTGCCTGTTAATGAGTAGCTTTCTTATTATGGCCTTTCCTGTATTGGCAGGCAAGCTCCTTGATGTGGCCTCCGGCAATAACTGGACAATGGGGGCGGGACAACTTATGGGCCGACTGAAGGGGCAGGATGCCGGGATTAGTTTTAACAGTGTAACACAGGTGGCTCTCTTGTTGATGGGCGTTTTACTTTTACAAAGTGCTTTTTCCTATGTACGGGTATATCTATTTGCTATTGTTACTGAGCGCTCCATCGCTGTTTTGCGTAAAGCGGTATACAGCAGAATGCTATCCCTCCCAATCAAGTTTTTAAACTCCAAACGTATAGGTGATATGGTCAGTCGCATGACATCCGATATCGCAATCATTCAGGAGACATTATCAATTACTTCTGCTGAGTTGTTCAGGCAGGCCACCATGCTTATTATTGGAGTGGTTATAATATTTTATATGGTTCCGGAGCTATCCCTGTTTATGCTTGCTGTATTCCCGGCCATTGTATTACTGACCCTGCTCTTTGGACGGACACTTAAAAAGTTATCCAAACAATCTCAAACCAAACTGGCTGAGGCCAATGTAGTAGTCGAAGAGACTTTGCAGTCATCGCTCATAGTAAAGGCCTTTACCAATGAATTTTTTGAGACCAACCGTTATGGCCGCGCAATAGAGAATACTGTAAATGTGGCCCTGAAAGCGGCAAAATTTAAAGGAGCCTTTATTTCTTTCATCATTTTTGCACTTTTTGGAGCCATCGTGGCCGTGATGTGGAAAGGGGGTACTATGGTAGATGCCGGTGAAATAACTACTGGTGATCTCGTGACTTTTATCATGGTGACCATGTTTATTGGGGCATCCATTGCCGGATTAGGAGATATGTACGGGCAATTGCAAAGGGCCGTAGGGGCTTCTGAAAGAGTACAGGAAATCCTGGATGAAGAACCGGAAAAGGCCGGAGACAGTAAATTGGAGGTAAAACTTAATGGCCACCTTGAGTTTAAAAACCTTTCTTTTAAATACCCCGATACAGGCAAAGAGGTATTACATAATATTTCCTTTGAGGTCAGGCCAGGGGAAAAACTGGCTTTGGTGGGATCCAGTGGAGCCGGAAAATCAACCATCACCCACCTCATTATGCGGTTTTACGATGTTGTAAATGGAAGCATTCTGGCCAATGATGAAGACATCAGCAGTTTTCCACTTTCTGCTTTTCGAAAAAACATTGCCGTAGTACCTCAGGAAGTACTTTTGTTTGGAGGCACTATTCGTGAAAACATTCGTTATGGAAAACCTGAAGCTACTGATGAAGAAGTTTATGAAGCAGCAAAGAAGGCCTATGTCATGGAATTTATTGAAAACCTGGACGAAGGTTTTGATACACTTGCCGGTGACAGGGGAATAAAACTATCCGGAGGTCAGCGACAACGCATAGCCATTGCCCGCGCTATACTTAAGGATCCGGCGATACTCATCTTGGATGAAGCTACCAGCTCACTGGATGCGGAATCTGAGGTTTATGTGCAACAAGCCCTTGAAGAGCTGATGAAAGGCCGTACAACGCTGATTATAGCCCACAGGTTGTCTACCATTCGTGGTGCAGACAACATCATCGTGCTCCGCGATGGGCGGATCGTAGAAAGTGGGACGCATGAAGAACTGGAACAGCAGGAAAGGGGGCTTTACCGCCATCTTTTAAACCTCCAATTTACCGAAATTCAAAACCCTGAAAATTCAAAATCCGTAGTGGCCTGATAGCCGCTATTTTTTTAAGGCCTTACTAAACTTTTACATTATGATTTATTTTGCGGATATATTTTATACATTTACATAAACAGACCAGTAATTCGCAAAATTTTAAAGGAATTGAAAAACGTTTTATATAGGCTTTAGTTAATAAAAGGGTAGGTATCTCATGTTCCTGTATTCCATCTTCGACAACAGAAACGAAGCAATTTTGTTTTCTGTTTTTTGTGTGGTCATCATTCTGTTTCTAGCTATAGACTTGGGCATTTTTAATCGAAAAGCCCATATTATTTCCACAAAGGCCGCTTTAATACAATCCATTTTTTGGGTTATGATTTCCCTGGTTTTCGGGTGGGGCATTTATGTGTTTGATGGTGGACCGCAGCCTTCCCTAGAGTATTTTTCCGCGTACCTCACCGAATATGCATTATCTGTTGACAACATATTTGTCATTTTGATGATCTTACAGTTTTTTGAGGTAAAAGAGAAATATTACCATAAAGTGCTTTTCTGGGGTATTATGGGGGCCGTGATATTCAGGGCTGTTTTTATATTTGCAGGGGCCATTCTTGTGAGTAAATTTGCCTGGATATTATATATTTTTGGAGCCTTTCTGGTATACTCTGGTGTAAAGATATATATAGAGAAAGCGGAAAGTGAAGTAGATCCGGGACAGAACCGCCTTATGCTGTTTTTCAAAAAGAGGCTCAACTTTACTGAGGAGGAAAGAGGAGGTTCTTTTTTCTTTAAAGAAAATGGCAAAGTTTATTTCACTACGCTATTTCTTGTAGTGATCCTTGTTGAAAGCACAGATATCATTTTTGCTGTTGATTCCATTCCTGCTGCATTTGCAATTACGCAAAATGAATTCCTCATTTATACTTCCAATGTATTTGCTATTCTCGGACTCAGGGCAAAGTTTTTTCTTTTGGCAGGGATCATTGAACAGTTTTATCTCCTGAAAAAAGGTTTGTCTATTGTTTTGATTTTTATTGGTGGCAAGATGCTTTTGCTCTTTATTGATATCCATATACCTATTGCGGTTTCTTTTTCTGTTATCATTGGTACGCTCTCCCTGTCTATTTTCCTTTCACTGATATTCCCTAAAGACCGTAAACCGAAACCTACACAATTGGAATTGTTTGAAGTTTACGAGGAGCCTGATTCACCGCAAAATAAATCTGAAACTGAAAAGGTTTCCTGAAATTTTATTCTTGAAAAGTATGGCTTATTATTTTATTTAATTAGCGATAATTACAACTTTGTACTAGAAAGAGAACTCATGAGACAGCGATTGATAAAGGCGGGGGCAGAAGAACTGATTTATGAAATCAGGGCCATCGTTAAAAAGGCAGAGCAGATCCAGAAGCTGGGAAAAGATATTTACTGGGAAAATATCGGAGACCCCATTCAAAAAAACTGGAAAATTCCTGATTGGATCAGAGAAATTACTTCCGGATTGCTCATGGAACATGAAACCTATGGCTATTGTCATTCGCAGGGCGTACTTGAAACACGCAAGTTCCTGGCCGATCAAACCAATGCCCTGGGGGGTGCCCAGGTCAGTGCCGATGATCTGCTTTTTTTCAACGGATTAGGGGATGCCATTGCCAAGCTTTATCAGTTTATCACCCCAACTTCGCGGATTATTGGCCCTTCCCCCGCATACTCCACACACTCTTCGGGAGAGGCTGCCCATGCTGATGCACATCCACTGACCTACAGGCTGGATCCGAATAATTCCTGGTACCCGGATATCGATGACCTCTACAACAAGGTGAAATACAATCCCAATATTGTTGGTATACTCATCATTAACCCGGATAATCCTACCGGTATGGTGTATCCCCATAATATATTGAAAAGAATGGTAGAGATTGCCAGGGAATTTGACTTGTTCCTGATAAGCGATGAAATCTACAGTAAGATTACATATAACGGTGCACGGGCCTGGACATTGGCCGAAATTATTGAAGAAGTGCCTGGAATGGCCATGAAGGGGATAAGCAAGGAGCTACCCTGGCCAGGATCGCGTTGTGGCTGGGTAGAAATTTACAATCGCCAAAAAGACCCGGAGTTTGATCAGCTTTTCCGGACTTTGGCAGATGCCAAAATGGTAGAAGTATGTTCTACCAAAATGCCGCAGATGGCCATACCACGCATCTTTAGTGACCCGCGCTACAGCCGGCATATAGAAGATAATAATGCTAAAATAGGCAGGCGGGCTGATATCATCAGTCAACACCTGGAAGGAATACCTTATATTACCTTTAATAAGACGTACGGTGCCTTTTACAATACCATTATTTTTAAGGAAGGAGCTCTTAGGCCAGGACAAAAAATGACTATTGATGATGAGAATATTGAAGCCACTTTGCAAGGATGGCTTTTAGGTAACCTGCCGGAGGATAAACGATTTGTGTATTATTTGTTGGCTGCCAGAGGAGTGTGTGTTGTGCCCATTTCGTCTTTTTGCTCAGACCTTATGGGCTTTAGGGTAACCCTGCTCGAGGAAGATGAAAATATTCTGAATGAGACATTTAAGCGTATAAGGGAAGGCGTGATTGAATATTGTGAAAGTTGATTCATCTGTTAATACTACCGGTCATCGGATAGTTTTGTTTCCAGGAGGTTACTATATCCCTTATAGAATAATAAAGACCCATACGCAGCAAAGTATCTGCTAAAGTTGACTTTAGCATAGTTATCATAATTTTTAATTACCTTAACAATTAAATTTCTTAATCGTATGTTCAATAACAAAAAAATGAAACAGGTATTTTATTCCGTGTCTTTGGTTGCCGTCTTTATGTTGTTTTTTTCGACCTCAAACTATGCACAGATTCATAAAGATCTGAATTTGCCGGAGTTTCATAGTGTTTCGCTCAACTCAGCATATAATGTGACCATCAGGCAGTCTAATAAACAGGAAGTAGGCGTCAATGTTGAAGAGGATATCTGGAATATTTCAAAATTCTATGTGGAGGATGGCGTTTTGCATATCGATATTGAACAAAAAGATGACGGCTCAAAGAAAAGTGTGTGGCAAAAGATTGATAATATTAAAATCATGCCTACGATGAAAGTGGCCATTTCAATGGTTGCTATAAAAAAGTTGACCGTTAATGGAAGTGGAACAATCGAAGCTGAAAACTCCATCAATGCAAATAATATGGCTTTGGAAATGAATGGAACAGGAAAAATCATCATGGACCTGAAAGACCAGAATACAAGTGTTGATATTTATAGTGAAGGTGAAATAGAGCTGAGTGGTTTTTGTACAACGTTAAAAGCAGATGTAGCAGGTGGGGGAAAACTCAATGCCTTCAATCTGGAAGCACAAAATGCCAATGCAAAAGTGCGTGGTAAATCCATTTGCCAAATCAATGTGAGCCAGGTACTCGAAGGATATGTCTTTGGTGATGGTGAGCTGGCTCATAAAGGGGAAACAAAAAATGTGAAAAAATCAGTTAAAGGCCGGGGCAAAATCAATCGTGCTTATTAAACAGTAGTGATTTGTTTTGCATATAAGCGCAAGGACTTTTACCCCTTGCTGAAATTATTCGGGTTCATCTTTTAGCGCGAATAAGGAAAAACCTTAAGACTCCTGCACCAGCTGGGGTCTTTTTTTATGGGATAAAATTTTCCGGGTAAATAAGTTGAGATGCTTATTATACTTCTTTGAAAATATTATTAGGCAGTATTTCCATTAAGACTTTCAGGGAGAGAAATTTTTTTGGAAGGGTAATTATTTCAAATGAAGGAATGCTTTGAAGACAATCCACCAGTTCCTGCCTGATGCGATCCTGCTCCTCTAAACTTAATTCCTCACGACGTGCTTTTTCCAGAATTTTTGGCAAATCACCATGTTCTCTGATTTCTTTAATCAGACTTGGTTTGTTTCTATTGACCACAGCTTCCAGTCGCGAGATATACTCGTGTTTTACCTGTTCAAAATCCTGCCTGTTAAGCAGTTCTTCCAAATACTCCCAATGTTCCAATACAAAGCCTTCAATAGCAATCAGGCTGTTTTCAAGTTCTTCCTCAACAAACCCCAGGCGGCGGTTAAAGTTCACCAGAAAATCCATTTCCAGGTCTTGTATTTTTTTATCAGCCCATGTAGTGAGAATGGCCAGTTCGAGCAGATATTTTTTTAATAACCAGCTTTGCTCATCCGGGATAGGGATATCTTCAACCGAAATGCCTTGCTCAAAATAACCTATGGCTTCTTTTCTTTTCTGCGCAGTGAAATTTTGAGAACTAATAAATAATTCAAATAACTGTCGCTCTTCGGGTTCTATGATTTCATTCGCATGGGCAGCAGCAGCCATTACTTTAACTATATCATTTCGGATATCATCTTTATATGTTTTCAGAAATTCACTCACCATCTTGTCACGTTGAGTCTGTACCCATTGTCTGAAAAAGTAAACATCAAGGAACATGAGGCTGCGGTGAAAAAAAACTGACCAAAACGTTCTGGTTCCCTTAATATTTATTCGTTTATCAAGGATCATTTCCAGCACATCAAAATCTGCCCTTTTACGTCCAAAAAAATTAGTTCTTGAAGTGTATAGGTTCTTATAAATGGTATTATAAAAGTCGGCAATCATATTAACCCCTTCCAGAGCCGTTGTTTCGTAATCAACGTGACTTTCCCCTTCATTTTCAAGCGTGAGAAAATAGCTGCTGAGCATAGTATCCATCAACAATAGTTTGGCATGGCTGTCAGAATCAACTAATTCGGTAGAATTTAGTGCTTTTACCGGATAACCGTACATGATCCCAGTAGGCTGGATAATGCTGTACATGGCCTGATCAGGGTGTTGTCTTTTGCGTTTTAATCCGGCATATGCGCCTCGCTCATAATCTTTCTTTTTATATTGAATATACTCATTAAGCCAACCTGTTTTACCAAGGTCTATCATGTTTTTCTATTTATTAAGTTAAGCCAAAATTTTCATTTAGCATCAGATGTATCAGGCTTTAAAGCGCATAGATACGGTATTTTTATTAATAATTGAAGAAATATATACTACTAAAGTACCACAATTATAATTTGTATCAAAAGAATTTTCGTTGATTGAAGATATGCTGTTATTTTTGAGATTGTATGGCGTATATATCAAATAAACTCCTGATGGCCCTGCTTTTGTTTGCAGGGAGTATGATTATTGGCATGACAGGCTTTATGGTCGTAGAAGGCTTCAATGTCAATGAGGCCTTCTACATGACCGCCATCACTTTTTCTACGGTAGGATTTCAGGAAGTCCATCCGTTGAGCGCAGGGGGAAGGATTTTTACAGGAATATATATCATTTTAAATCTTGGTATATTTGCATATGTTATCTCTGTTTTCAGTACCTTTCTTGTTGAAGGAGAATTGAAAAAAGCATTTCGAAACTTTATAATTGGACGTGACGTGAAAAAAATGAAGGATCATGTGATCATTTGTGGGTTTGGCCGAAATGGTATAAAAGCGGCTGAAGTCCTCTTTCGGGAGGGAAAGGATTTTGTCGTCATTGAACGTGAGCAGGACGTAGTCAATAGTCAGGCCGCCAATGAAAAGTATCAGTTTGTGCGTGGTGATGCTACCCAGGATGAAACACTTTCCGATGCAGGAATTGACCGGGCACATACCATTATTACCGCACTGCCTAAGGATGCTGATAACGTATTTATCACCTTAACGGCCAGCCAGATTAACCCGGGCATCAAAATCATTGCGCGCGCCTCTGAGGCCCCTTCTGAGAAAAAACTCTACCGGGCCGGGGCAACACATGTGGTAATGCCCGATACCCTGGGAGGTGCGCATATGGCCCAGTTAATCACCAAACCCTATGTTATCGAGTTTCTGGATGTACTTAACGGATTGGGGGATGGTGATTTACATTTGGATGAGTTCTCATGCAATGACCTTAAAAGTGAAATCAGGGGAATGTCATTAAAAGAGATGGACATTCGGGGAAAAACAGGTGCTTCAGTCATTGCTGTTAAAAAGGCGGATAAAACGTTTGTTTTTAACCCGGGCCCTTCAATGGTCATTAATGATGGTGATATTGCCATTTTGCTTGGAAAACTTGAAGATATTTCGGCTTTTAAAAAAATGTTTTTAGATTGAGGAAAAGCAAATGAGACCTAATTTATCATTATTCATCCTTATGTATTTCGTCGTGGCTTGCAGATCAAACCAGGAAAGCATTAATTCTCCGGATGTTTTACTGGATATTGATACCGAATTCTCAGCAATGTCGAGGACTTCGGGCAGAAACAAGGCTTTCATAACTTACGCACATGATGATGTTGTGCTGCTCCGCCCCAATGGCTATCCAATTGAGGGAAAAAGTGAATTATTAACGGTTATGAAAAATATAAAGGACGAAAACTATTCCCTTACCTGGAAACCTGAACAAGGCATGATCTCCTCATCAGGTGATTTGGGATTTACCTATGGAATTTATACTTTAAATTATAAAGCAGATACCATTCCCGATACACAGGGAACATATGTTACTATTTGGAAAAAAGACTCCCAGGGGAATTGGAAATTTGTGCTTGATGCAGGGAATGAAGGCTTGGGCCACGATTAAATTTTAAAATAATGGAACGGTTTGATGTGTCGGTCATTGGAAGTGGAAATGTAGCCTGGCATCTGGCACCAGCCCTTGATAATGGGGGGTTTAAAGTCAGGGAAGTATACAGCCGCTCAGCAGCGCATGCCAAAGAGATCACCGGTCGTTTATATGAGGCCGTGGTCAAAACTGACCTGGATTTCTCAGATACCCGCTCCCGGTTGATCATCATCGCTGTAGCAGACGAGGCTATTGAGGAAATCGCTACCGAACTGGTCGTTCCTGACAATGTGATGGTAGTCCATACTTCGGGGAGTCAGCCTATGAGCCTGCTCGGATACCTTCCTACAGATCATATTGGCGTGTTTTATCCACTACAGACATTCTCAAAAGGGGTAAAGGTCGACTTTGATAATGTGCCTTTTTTTATCGAGTCTCAAACCCGTGAAGGCCTCGAATGGCTTAATTTCATGGGAGAAACAATCAGTAATCGCGTCATCAAAGCCGATTCAGCCGATAGAAAAGCCCTTCATGTTGCGGCTGTTTTTGCCAGCAATTTCTTAAACCATATGCTCACCTTATCACAAGATATATTGGATCGAAAGGGACTGGATTTTGACCTCCTTCAACCACTGGTTACTGAGACAGTAAATAAAGCCCTTAATGAAGGGCCGGCTAATGTCCAGACCGGCCCGGCCATACGAAAAGACCGGGATATTATCGAACAACATACCCAGTACCTTGCGTATGATGAACGGCTCATGGAAATATATAGACTGATTTCAGAAAATATTATGAACTAAATTATGAACTAGGCGTTGTATCAAATACAACTACTATGTTTTGTCGTCTCATTACATCATACGTGATCATCAGGAGCCAGCGTTGTTGCTATTACAACCTTTGGCTGTAAATCATAATATTATTTCGGGTTTACTGGAATGGCA
>Ga0224506_10002406_pt1 | contig 12736 bp, 13 predicted proteins | sample SF_Jan12_sed_USG_2_FD_169108 | JGI IMG/M metagenome (GOLD analysis project Ga0224506, IMG submission 169108) | Sediment microbial communities from San Francisco Bay, California, United States - SF_Jan12_sed_USGS_8_1 | ecosystem: Environmental > Aquatic > Marine > Sediment | place: USA...
AGTCCGGGTTGTTGTGCGTAATGGCATGAGCAATATCATGCAACATCATGGTTTTACCGGCTTTAGGAGGCGAGACAATTAAACCACGTTGGCCTTTTCCTATTGGTGCCGTCAGGTCAATAACACGTGCAGTCATGTCTTCGCTACTACCATTTCCAACTTCAAGTGTCAGACGCTCATTTGGGTGAAGTGGTGTCAGGTTTTCAAATAAAACCTTGTTTTTAGCATTTTCAGGGGGTTCAAAATTGATTTCATTTACTTTAAGTAGAGCAAAATAACGTTCACCATCTTTAGGTGGTCGAATTTTCCCCGCGACAGTGTCACCAGTACGCAGGTTAAAGCGACGAATTTGGCTGGGTGAAACGTAGATATCATCCGGCCCGGCTAAATAAGAGCTCTCTGCGGAACGTAAAAAACCAAAGCCATCTTGTAAAATTTCCAGAACACCATCGCCGTAAATATCTTCACCACTTTTGGCGTGAGATTTTAAAATGGAAAAAATAATGTCCTGTTTACGGGAACGGGACATGTTTTCAATTCCGACGCCAGAAGCGATATTTATTAGTTCAGCGACAGGGGTTTTTTTAAGTTCAGATAGATTCATAGTGTGGGTTCTTTAGAAAATGATTAACGGATGATTATTAGTATTTTTTTTGATTTTGACTCAGATACGACACGGAGTTGCGCAAAGGCGGAATTACGGCGTATAAATTGTTAAATATGGTATTTGAAGTTTTTGAGATTTTTTTGCTCGAAATCATAAATGATTGAGCATATTGGTTAACAAAATTAAGATTTTATATATTTACTGCGCAAACAGTACCATTAAAAATCGGAAACGTCCAGCATTTGCGCCGGGCGTTTCCTTGTTTATTTACTATAAATTACTATCAATAAAAGCAGCGAGTTGAGATTTTGATACTGCGCCTACTTTAGTGGCTTCAACATTGCCATTCTTGAAAATCATTAATGTTGGAATGCCGCGGATACCAAATTTAGGTGGCGTTGCCGGATTTTCATCAATATTTAGCTTAGTCACTTTAAGCTTGCCATCATATTCTTCAGCAATTTCATCGAGAATAGGGGCTATCATTTTGCAAGGGCCGCACCAGTCTGCCCAGTAATCAACTAACACTGGTCCTTCTGCATTAACAACTTCTGCATCAAAGGTATCATCGGTGGCGTATACGATCTTGTCGCTCAAGGTCTTTTCTCCTGTGACTAAATATTAATTTATTGTAGTCGTTATTGTTAAAAATCTATACCTCCATTTGAGCCTAAGATGACGTTTATTTCAAGTCCAATCTTGCCCAGTATCTGTTATGCTGTGAGGCTATGAGCGAACAACATTTAACCACAACGAAATTCTCCAGCTTTGATTTGCCCGACGATGTTTTGCAAGGTATTGAAGAATCAGGCTTTTCATATTGCACACCGATCCAGGCGGCATCACTGCCGTATGCATTGCAAGGCAAAGATATTGCCGGGCAAGCACAAACCGGAACCGGTAAAACAGCCGCTTTTTTACTGGCGACTTATGTCCACCTGTTAAAACACCCTGCCAATGCGGCAAGAAAAAAAACACAACCGCGTTGTATCATTCTTGCTCCTACCCGTGAACTTGCCGTGCAAATTCATAAAGATGCCGAAGTATTGGGTAAATATACCGGTTTAAAACACGTTGCTGTTTACGGCGGGACGGGATATGACACACAAAAGCAGGCTTTGCTGGATGGTGTCGATATATTAATTGGTACGCCTGGCCGAATTATTGATTACTTTAAACAGAAAGTTTTTGATCTGAAGCAAATCCAGGTATTGGTTCTGGATGAAGCCGATCGCATGTTCGATCTGGGTTTTGTTAATGACATTCGGTACCTGTTGCGTCGTATGCCTAGCCCTGAATTACGTCTAAATATGTTGTTTTCAGCAACATTGTCGCATCGAGTCAATGAGCTAGCCTATGAGCATATGAATGAGCCTGAAAAAGTGGTCATTAAATCAGATAACGTGACTGCAGACAGAATAGTCGAATCATTATATTACCCCGCAATGGAAGAAAAAATTCCGTTACTGCTTGGAATACTCGCAGCGCGTGATGATTCCCGTGTTGTGGTATTTATCAATACTAAGCGTGTTGCTGAAAAGATTGATGCTTATTTTCAAACGAATGGCATTAACGGCGCGGTCTTATCCGGTGATGTACCGCAGAATAAACGTTTACGAATACTTGAAGCATTTACAGAAGGAAAGTTACGTGTGCTTGTCGCAACCGATGTGGCTGCACGAGGCTTGCATGTTGAAGATGTAAACCTTGTGATTAATTTTGATTTACCCCAGGATGCAGAAGACTATGTACACCGTATTGGTCGGACAGGACGTGCCGGAGCAAGTGGTGAAGCGATCAGTTTTGCCTGTGAAGAATTTGTGCTTTCGCTTCCTGAAATTGAGGAATATGTCGGGCATAAAATCCCGGTTCAATCGATTACTGAAGCAATATTAATAACACCAAATGCACCGGCAAAAATTGAAAGAAAGCCTAATCCACGTCACAGAAAAAGTGGACAGGGACAGAAACCAAGCCACAAAAATGGCAGGCCACATCACCATAAACCAAAAACAACACAAACTGAACAATAAATTTTTACTATGTTAGAAAGAGGTAGTACGAATCGAACTCGAGTTTTAGTTATCCGTGCAGGACAGCTAGGCGACACGGTTTGCGCAGCGAGCATTATAAATCCATTGCTTGCGCATTTCGGGGAAAACACAGTTATTGACTGGGTTGCAAAAGCAGGCATTGGAAATATTTTTGCGAAAGATTCTCGGATCAATCGTGTGTTTCAAATGAAAACACGTAAAACCCCTTTTATTATTAATCCAGTTAAGCAACAAATTATTTTTTCTTCGTTACTAAATCCTTATGACTATATAATTAATCTTGAACTTGGCTCAATGTTTAATGATGTTATGCGGTTGACACGAGCAAAGCATAAAATTGGTATGCCATATCGCCATTTTACTGAGCCGGCAGAGACCCATGCGGTAGAAAACCTTCACCTTGTTTATCGCTCTTTTTTAAATGAAGAAGACATGAAATTTGCACAGCCTTCTTTGATTGGCACAGATATACCAGCACTAAGATCTAAATTTAATTTACCGGAAAGCTATATAGTACTTGTTCCAAGTAATAGCCATCATAATAAAAAATCATCAATAAACCTGCGTGCATGGCCAGTTACTCACTGGAACGCTTTTTTTAAGCTGATAGAAAAAAATAATGTAAATGCCATCATGATAGGCAGTGATTCAGAGAAAGCTTTTTTTAATCAATTAATGCCTTTGCCGGATTCAATAAAGTCATTAGTGGGAAAAACAAGTTTTTCTGAGTTAGTAGGGTTAATCGCCGGGGCGAAAAATGTTGTCGTGACTGATACAGGCCCTGCGCATATTGCAGCCGCGGTTGATACCCCGGTTATTGCGCTTATTGGACCAACCAACTTTAAGCGCACTGGACCTTATCAAACAAAAACAAACAAAATTACTATAGTAAAAAGTAATATAGAATGTAGTCCCTGTTATCATACAGAAAAAATGCAAACATGCAGGGATAATAAATGCATGTCAGAAATTTCACCGCAGGTTGTAATGGATTATGTTTTATCTTCTTACAGCGAGAACAATGTGTGATTGTTGAATTCTGATTTAACGCATATTTTTTGACTGCCGCCAGAGCTGAAAAGTGGGATATTTTTTATAACCACCTGTCAGTACGTAATCAAGTACATTTCGCAAGCGATAAAACCATACTATCGATTCAATTCGAATAATTTCTTTTCCGTATTGATCAAAAAATATAATTGTAGGTGTGTAGTTAATATCCAGTTTCTCTGCCCATTTTTTACTGCTCGTTTTTGTGCCATCCGGTGAAATTAATGGTTCATCACTATAAATATCTAACTGCACAGCATCCAGTTTAAGCAAGCGGCTTTCTATTTCAGGACGAAGCAGGGGGCCGCCATGCAAAACATCACATGCGTAGCAGCGTTTCCGCTCAAATACCACCATAAGAGGTTGCCCAGCTTTGATGCGACTTCGGTCCAGCAGGTAAGGTGGCTGGTTAAACAAGGTATTCGTGTTCAGTTCTTCTTTGCCAAAATTTAACGCAGATTCTGCCCTGGCCATATAATGGCGAAAATTTTCTTTTAAGTAGTGACTGTCTGCAACATATTCCAGTGCTGCACGAAACTGGTATGGCGGACGGTATCCGCGCAAACGTAACACTTCCTCACCTTTAGTGTTATAAAAAAGCACAGAAGGTGTAAAGTTGGTTTTCTTGAGTGCAGAAAATTCTTTTTCTGTATATGACTTGCCATCTGTGTCGACAACTGTGCGTTGTCCTTTTACATCAATTGCAACAACATCAAAATTTTGCTGGGTATAATTGACAATATCTTTTTGCCCCCAGTTATTACTTAAGTGAGCTTTGCAGTAAGGACAAAATTTCTGGCCAAAATAAATAATAATGCCTTTTTTATTGTTTTCTTTTGCTTCAGTAATGTCGTCTTTAATTTCAAGAAAACTGAGTTTAAACCAGTCAGGCAGCAAAATAGGACTGTCGAGCGGGCTGTCTTCAAAGGTAATATCATCTTTGCTAGCAGCAAAACTGCTATTAGCTATACCGCAAGCCAGTATGATGGTGAAAAGTAGTTTTTTAAATTTTGCAGCAGAAAATGTGATCAGCATATTAATTATTAATCTGGTTTGATTTATTTTTTTGCACTATCGCATGGCCGTTGGAAATAACAGGTCAGAACACACGTGCTTGCCGTTAATAACCAGAACAGAAAAAAACCAACCGTGTAACCACCTAGCCGGCTTACCGGTTCATAGCCTGCAACAGCCATAAGTAACTGCGGATCAAACGTAGTAAAGAATAAAATTGTGGCCACACCTGCAGTTAGAAAGGATGGCCAGAGCACAGCGATGACCTTTTGAATCGTAGGAATAGTTTCTTGCGACGTTGCCATAAATTGCTCTCCTTAGTTTATAGAATATTATTGTTTTATTTTGCGTCTAAATTCCATAATGTTTGATCAGGCAGGGTAATGCGTCCACTGATACGCCAGTCATTATTTTCCGGAGTTAAAATGACTGTCCAGTTACCGCTTCTTGCTGATTCTATTCGCCCGGTGTAACTTTTATTATCCGGTGCGAGATACAGTGTTACGGTTTGATCGTGGTGGGCGCGGGTTGCATGAGTAAGTTGCAGCGTGAGTCTTGCTGGTAAGGGAGATATGTCACCAGTGAGTGTTAGTGTAATCGTTTGGGTTAGCTTATCCCATATGATACTGGCGCTTGCGTTCAGAGCAATGGCTCTTTCGCTGCTTTCAAGGGTTTGATTGATTGCTAAGCCCGCTTTGTAATAGTCATCTTTTACCAGTCCATCATCTGATTTGATTGCAAGCGTAATGGTTATGATGCCTGCAATGACCGCGATGGCAGGAAAGCTAATAAGAAACCAGGGCCAGAACTGCTTGTACCAGGCAGGTTGATTGATAAGAGTATTATTTGACATTACAAAAACCTTTTAAAATATTTAGTAGCACTGTTATTTGGCCAGAGGCCCAATAAAACGTGCTTTTTCAGTTACAGCTAATCCTGCTGTGTCGGTAGCTTTAAGATGGAACTCTATCGTGCTACTTGTTTTGGTTATATTCACCGGGTCAATCTGAATTCGAACCGGTAAGTTAACAACTTCACCAGATTTTATTTTTATGGTGCGTTCTGGCTTGATAAACAACATATCTTTAATACCATTTATTTCCAGGCGATATTCGTGATCGATTGTATCCATGTTAATTAATTTCAGAGTATAAATATTTTCAATTAATCCTTCTGTTGTTTCGCGGTACAAGGCATTGCGATCGCGAATAATATCTAATTCCAGCGGGATACGTGTAGCAATACTATAAATTAGTGCAATTGACATTATAATTAGCAGGGCTCCGTATATTACGATACGTGGCCTTAAAATATTTGATTCTTTTCCGTCAATAATGTTTTGTGTGGTGTAACGTACAAGTCCTTTTTCATAGTTCATTTTTTCCATGACATCGTTGCATACATCGACACAGGCCGCACAGCCAATGCACTGATATTGCAGACCATCACGGATATCGATGCCGGTCGGACAAACCTGGACACACAGGCTGCAATCTACGCAGTCACCCAATCCTTTTTCTTTTGGATCTTCGCTTTTCTTGCGTGAGCCACGGTTTTCACCTCGTGTTTCATCATAGGAAATAATGAGCGTATTTTTATCAAACATCGCACTTTGGAATCGTGCATAAGGGCACATGTAAATACAAACCTGTTCACGCATCCAGCCCGCGTTACCATAAGTCGCAAAGCTATAAAAAACAATCCAGAAGGTTTCCCACGGACCTAAGTTAAATTGAAATAATGTTTGTCCAAGATCAATAATGGGGGTGAAGTAACCAACAAAGGTAAATCCTGTCCAGGCGGAAAAAGTGATCCAGATAAAATGTTTGAGTGCCTTAAGTGAAAACTTGTGCGAGTCCATTGCCTGCTTATCGAGCTTCATTTGTTGATTGCGGCTGCCTTCAACCTTTCGTTCTATCCATAAAAAGACTTCTGTCCAGACAGTTTGTGGGCATGCATAACCACACCATAAACGCCCGGCTAGGGCGGTAAAGAAAAATAAAGAGAGGGCGGCGATAATGAGTAAAGCGGCAAGATAAAAGAAATCCTGTGGCCAGAAAGTCAGGCCAAAAATATAAAATTTACGCGCAGGCAAATCGAATAACACCGCCTGGTGTCCATCCCAACGTAGCCAGGGCACAAAGTAATAACCTCCTAGCAGGATAAATACGCCCATAAGGCGTAAGCTGGCAAAAATACCGGTTACTTTACGCGGGTAGACTTTTTTATGTTTTGCATAGAATTCTTCGGAATTATCCGGGGAAGAGTTTGAGCTTTGTGTATCTTTATTCATCGAGTCATCTATCTTATTTTGAAGTTAAACAGCTTAAAAAATATTATTATATTTTTTAAAATGTCTGGTTTGGATAAATAAAAGAACCAGTTAGTACTAAAGGTTAATTTAGCACTAACTGGCCTGGGGTTAAGATTTACTTGTTACTTAAACTGTAAATATAAGCTGCGAGTAAGTGTGTCTTATCTTCGCCAAGGAAGTCTCTATGGGCTGGCATGACACCGGTACGACCTTTGGCAATCGTTTGCGCAATAACACCCGCTGAACCACCATATAACCAGGTGTTGTCAGTGAGGTTAGGTGCGCCTAAAGCCGGGTTACCTTTACCATCCGCACCATGGCATGCAATGCACATCACATCATATTGTGCTTTACCCGCTTTTGCTTGTGCCGCATCATGATCTCTGCCGCTCAGGCTAATAACGTATTGGGTCACATCCGCAACGCCTTTCTCTCCTAAGACTGCTTCCCAGGGTGGCATAACACCCATACGACCATCAAGAATAGTTGTTTTGATTGCAGCAGCAGAACTACCCCATAACCAATCGCTATCACTTAAATTAGGGAAACCTTTTGCGCCACCCGCGTCTGATGCATGGCAGGTTGCACAATAGTTGAGAAATAAGCGCTGTCCAACTTTTACTGCTTCAGTGTTTTTTGCAAGTACAGGGATGTCCTGTTTTGCATATTCAGCAAAAATGGGATCATAGGTCGCATTTGCATGCTTGATTTCATCATTGTATTGGCCTGCCTGTGTCCAGCCGAGTTTTCCTGCGTAGTTACCTAAGCCGGGATAAAGTGCAAGGTAAGCAAAACCAAAAACAATAGTGAGATAAAACAACCATAACCACCAGCGTGGAAGCGGGTTGTTATATTCTTCAAGATTATCATCCCATTTGTGACCTGTTACATCACCTTGTGCAGCTTCATTATTTCGCTTTTTACTGGCCCAGTTAATTAACCATAAACAGGCAAGAATATTGGCGATTGTGATGATGGCAACGTAGCCGCTCCAGAAACTACTCATGGCGGTCTCCTTTATTTTTTTCTTCAGTAGAACCGAGAGGGAACTCTACTTCGTTAAAGGGTAACTGTGAGGCATCTTTAAAACGGCGTTTACTTTTACCGCTATAGGCCCACAATACGATTCCGATAAATACAGCAAATAAAACCACGGTATACCAGCTTCTAATATCATTCATATCCATGGTTTATCTCCCTGACTTAATTGCAGTGCCTAGGCCTTGTAAATATGCGACAAGGGCATCCATTTCTGTTTTGCCTTTGAGCTCACTTGCGGCATTTGCAATCTCGCTGTCACTGTATGTTTCACATTTACTGCAAGTTGTACTGATTAAGGTGTTCATCGTGCGCATCTTGCTTGCTGTTGCTGAGCTATCAATAGTATTTTCCGCTAACCACGGGAAACTCGGCATGTTCGATTCAGGAACAACATCGCGAGGGTTCATAAGATGAAGCCGTTGCCAGTCATCACTATAACGTCCACCTACACGCGCCAGGTCCGGGCCTGTACGTTTAGAACCCCATTGGAACGGATGATCATAAACAAATTCACCTGCGACAGAGTAATGACCATAACGCTCGGTTTCTGCTCGGAAAGGTCGAATCATTTGTGAATGACAGTTGTAACAGCCTTCACGAATATAAATATCACGTCCTTCAAGACGCAATGCACTATAAGGTTTTACACCCTGAACTGGTTCAGTTGTATCTTTAATAAAGAATAAAGGTACTATTTCAACTAAACCACCGAAGCTGATCACAATAACGATAAGTATCATCATCAACCCAATATTTTTTTCAACGACTTCATGACTCATGATTAATCTCCCCCTTAAGCCGTTTGAGTTACAGGTTTGGCGCCACTAATGGTTTTCCAAACGTTGTAGGCCATGATGAACATGCCAACCAGGAATAACAGGCCACCGAGGAAACGTACAGTGTAATAAGGATAAGTCGCTTCAAGTGACTCAACAAAACTGTATGTCAGGGTGCCATCATCATTAATTGCACGCCACATTAAGCCCTGCATAACACCGGCAATCCACATGGATGAAATATAGAGAACGATACCTATTGTGGAAATCCAGAAATGAGTATCAATTAGTTTGATGGAATACATTTGACTACGATCAAAGACTTTTGGTACCAAAAAGTACACTGCACCGATAGTCACCAGGGCAACCCAGCCTAATGCACCTGAATGCACGTGCCCAATTGTCCAGTCAGTATAATGTGATAACGCATTAACAGTTTTAATTGACATCATCGGACCTTCAAAGGTCGACATGCCATAAAAAGATAATGAAACAATGAGGAATTTTAGAATCGGATCTGTACGTAATTTATGCCACGCACCCGATAACGTCATCATACCGTTAATCATACCGCCCCATGAAGGTGCGAGTAATACCAGTGAAAAGACCATACCGATTGATTGTGCCCAGTCAGGTAACGCAGTGTAATGTAAATGATGAGGACCGGCCCACATGTAAGTCGAAATCAGCGCCCAGAAATGCACAACCGATAAACGATACGAATAGATAGGGCGTTCTGCTTGCTTGGGAATAAAATAATACATGATCCCAAGGAAACCAGCGGTTAAGAAGAAACCTACCGCGTTATGGCCATACCACCACTGCACCATGGCATCAATTGCGCCGGGATATAATGAATAAGATTTAGTTAAACTTACCGGTAAAGCCATGCTATTAACAATATGCAAAATCGCAACGGTGATAATAAAGGCGCCGAAGAACCAGTTAGCAACATAAATATGCTGAACTTTTCGTTTCATAATCGTGCCAAAAAAGACGATGGCATATGACACCCACACGACCGCAATCAGTAAATCAATTGGCCATTCCAGTTCGGCGTATTCTTTACCGCTGGTCATACCTAATGGCAGTGTGACAGCAGCAAGCAGAATAATTAATGTCCAACCCCAGAAGGTAAAGGCGGCCAGTTTATCTGCAAATAGTCGAACCTGACAGGTACGTTGTACGACATAATAAGATGTTGCAAATAATGCCGAGCCACCGAAGGCGAAAATAACCGCATTGGTGTGTAAAGGTCGTAAACGACTATAGGTTAACCAGGGAGTATCAAAATTGAGCGCTGGCCAGACCAGTTGCGCTGCAATCAGTACCCCAACAGTCATACCCACGATACCCCAGATCACCGTCATAACGGTAAACTGACGTACAACGGTATAGTTGTAGGTGTTTTGTGTTTCCATAGTTTTTCCTTATTGTTAGTGTTTTCATTTATTAGTACATATATATAGTCTAATAAAAGCAAGATTGCCCTGCTTCTGATTGTTGGACGTTGATCTAGATCAACTAGGTAATAAATGACCGTATCTAAATAATACGATCAGGTTAATCCTAACTTGCCTTTGAGGAACCTGAACAACTATTTGAAGCACAGTGAGTGGCGAGGCTTCGTAATTTATCCGGGTTTAATATACTGATATGTTTACGCTCAACTTTAAGTAAACCGGATTCCTGAAACTGGGTAAGTAGCCGGCTGATGGTTTCAACGGCCATACCTAGAAGGTTGGCAATGTCTCCACGAGACATGCTGAGATTAAAATCACCTGAAGCATAGCCGCGTTTTGATAGTCTTTCAGATAAGCCTAATAAAAAGCTGGCGAGGCGGGTTTCTGCCGGCATTTGCGCGAGCAATAGCATGAGATTCTGATCTTGTTGAATTTCTTTGCTCATTAAACGTAATAATTGATGTTGTAGCCCGGGTACATCGCGCGATAGTGCTTCAAGCCTTTCAAAAGGAATTTCACAAACACTGGAAGTTTCTAATGCTTTAGCGCTACATACATGGCAATCATCGCTGATCGCGTCCATACCAAGCAGTTCACCTGGCAATGAAAAGCCGATTATTTGTTCAGTGCCATCGGGATTGGTAAGGTAAGTTTTAAAAGAGCCGCTGCGGATAGCATATACGGATTTAAGTGGTTCACCCAGGCGAAACAGGAACTTGTTTTTTTCAATCGACTGACGCCGTTTAATGACCTTATCCAGACGATCAAGATCGCCACTTTCCAGCCCCATTGGCAGGCATAAATTATATAAACTGCAACTTTGACAGTGACTTTTTAATTCCGAAAGTTTAACAACGCGGTTTTCTGTCATTTAAGTTGCCTTATTTATTTATGTCATTAGGGAGGCGCTTTATTTATTGTATGGCCTTGAGACAATCGAGGCAAAGAAAATTTTATTACATTGAAAATGAAATCCTTTAATAGTCCATTATTAAAATATAAACGAATGTTAAATTTTGAAAAAACTGTCTAAGATGATTAGGGTAATAACCTAGTATTAAGTTAAGGTAAAGTGACTTAATTAAGGAAAATATATGAAGCTAAATGCACTTGTGATTGAGAGTACGGGTTTTTACCGGGCAATGCTGGAAAAAATCCTGAAAGATACTGGGATTAATTGTGTGTTATTTTCAAGTGCAAAAGAAGCGTTGGAGTGGCCTCATCATCGGGAATATGCATTTATTATAGTGTCACGCCATCTTGATGATATGAGTGGTGAATTATGCTTACATCGCTTAAGAGAAAAATTCACCATCGGTGATGCATTAACGATTATGACGACATCGGATGATGTTTCGTCTTTGTTGTTAGAAGCAAACAAAGCAGGTTTTAAACTGGTTTTTAATAAAAAAGATATCATAGCGATACAAACTTTTTTAACCAGCGTATTAAATAACCGGACTCTGAATTTAAAAGGAAAAATTCTTTATATTGAAGACCAGAAAAGTGTTGCTGCAACAACAATTGCCTTATTTAAAAATTATCAATCAGATATTCATCATGTAACAAACATAAAGGATGCGGAAAAATATTTTTCTGAAAATGATTATGATCTTGTTATAACCGATTATTACCTTAAAGGCAGTGAAACGGGAGATGACGTGATCAATTTTGTACGGGCTTTTGAGAATGTTGATAAGGCCACTATTCCTATCCTGGTTGTCTCAGGAGAAACTGACCAGACAAAGCGCACCTCATTTTTAAGAAATGGGGCGAATGACTTTATTATCAAACCCTTTGATACCGATGAGCTGATTGTTAGGGCATCGAACCTTATTTATAACAAAAGAATATTTGAGCAAGTTAAACAGCAAAAACAGGAATTATTAGAACTTGCGATGACGGATCAATTAACAGGCTTATATAACCGCCATAGCTTGTTTGATATAGGGCCAAAATATTTAAGCGATGCAAAGCGTCATAAATTTCCGGTTACGTTGTTAGTGATTGATTTAGATCATTTTAAAAATGTTAATGACACTCATGGTCATGCTGTTGGTGATATTGTTTTAAAAAATATTGGGCAAGTATTAAAAAATTATTGTCGTACAGAAGATTTTGTCGCGCGTTTTGGTGGTGAAGAATTTGTTATGCTTTTGTCTCATTGTGATATTGATGCTGCAAATACCAAGGCGGAAGATTTACGAAAAGCGATTGAAGCAGCCCGACCAGCTGATTTAACCATTACGGCAAGTATTGGCGTTGCATTACTCGAGGTTGACGATGACTTTAATTCATTATTTGAAAAAGCCGATAAAGCCGTTTATGAAGCCAAGGAAACAGGGCGAAATAAAGTGATAATAAGAAAAATTGCTTAAAAACGACTTTGTTCAGGGTGGGGGGGTATATTCACTAAC
>Ga0224506_10002407_pt1 | contig 12735 bp, 13 predicted proteins | sample SF_Jan12_sed_USG_2_FD_169108 | JGI IMG/M metagenome (GOLD analysis project Ga0224506, IMG submission 169108) | Sediment microbial communities from San Francisco Bay, California, United States - SF_Jan12_sed_USGS_8_1 | ecosystem: Environmental > Aquatic > Marine > Sediment | place: USA...
AAACACCTCTGTACGAATACCACAGCGGTGATTGCGATGAAGGGACAATACCCAAAAGAGGAACTATCCGACTGGCCTTCCGGCTTTGTTTGTGATGAGATCAGGGCTGTCCAGGTTCCTGAGCTGGATGCGGCCAGACATGTGGTTCTGATCAGTTATGAGATGTCTTAATAATAGAAATAATTAGTAAAATCATAAGCTTGGAGAAAAATGATGGGGAAGATCATTGCAGTGACCAACCAGAAAGGCGGCGTCGGTAAAACCACCACCTGCATTAATCTGGCGGCATCTTTATCCGCGACCAAACGCCGCGTGTTGTTGATCGACATCGATCCACAGGGCAACGCCACCATGGGCAGCGGTGTGGAAAAATCACAGATCGAGCGAACGACCTGTAATGTCCTGCTGGGCGAAAACCCGATTTCTGAATGTCTCATTAAGCCTGAAAACGGCGATTATGATTTACTACCTGCCAATGGCGATCTGACCGCCGCTGAAGTGGCGCTGATTGAAATGCAGCAGCGCGAAAGTCGTTTACGTACCGCGCTGGATGAAGTGCGCGATCGCTATGACTATGTGCTCATTGACTGCCCCCCCTCATTAAACATGCTGACCCTGAATGCACTGGTCGCCTCGCAGTCAGTGATGATCCCGATGCAATGCGAATACTATGCACTGGAAGGTTTAACCGCGCTGCTCGATACCGTCGAGAAAGTGAAAAGCACCGTCAATCCAGAACTCAAGGTCGAAGGCCTGCTGCGTACCATGTACGACCCGCGCAATAATCTGGCCAATGACGTGTCGGGTCAACTGCTAGTGCATTTCCCGGATCAGGTCTATCGCACCATTATCCCGCGTAACGTCCGTCTGGCCGAAGCGCCGAGTCATGGTATGCCGGTGATCAAATATGACCGCGCATCCCGTGGCGCACTGGCCTATCTGGCACTGGCAGGTGAGTTGTTACGCCGCCATGAAAACACCAGTCTGGCGAACGCGGTTAACGGATAAGTAAGAGAAGGACGATGTCGGTGAAAAAACCAGGATTAGGACGTGGACTGGATGCCCTGCTTGGCGGTGGCCTGGGAGGCAGTACAACGGCATCGACCGGTGCAAATCAGACCGCAACCGCAGAATCCCTTAAGACCCTACCCGTTGATGTGATTCAACGGGGTCGCTATCAACCGCGTGAAGATTTTGATCCCACAGCACTACAGGAATTAGCCGACTCAATTAAGGCGCAGGGCGTGGTCCAACCCATTGTGGTTCGTCCGCTGCATGGCCAGTCGGGTAAATATGAAATCATCGCCGGTGAGCGCCGCTGGCGTGCCACCCAGCTTGCCGGTCAGCACGAGATTCCGGTCGTCATTCGTGATGTGCCCGACAAGACCGCCATGGCCATGGGCCTGATCGAAAACATCCAGCGTGAAGAACTCAATCCAATGGAAGAGGCAACGGCACTCAACCGTCTGATCGATGAGTTTGCGCTTACTCACTCGCAAGCTGCCGAGGCCGTAGGGCGTTCGCGTGCAGCCGTCACCAATATGCTGCGCCTGCTGACGCTATCTCATGAAGTGAAAAAAATGCTCGAGCAGGGTCAAATCGAAATGGGTCACGCCCGCGCATTACTGGCGCTGGCGCCCGAGGTGCAGGCCCAGGCCGCACGTAAGGTGGCGTCCGGTGGTTTATCCGTGCGCGAAACCGAGCAGCTCGTGCGCAAAATGCTCAACCCGGAAACCACGAGTTCGAAGCCAGGTAGTAGTAATAAACTTGATCCGGATACGCTCGAACTGCAGCAAAACCTGTCGGAAAAACTGGGTGCCAAGGTGCAGTTCCAGCACTCCGCCAAAGGCAAGGGAAAAATGGTGATTACCTACAATAGCCTTGATGAACTGGACGGAATTCTAGACCACATCAAATAGCTCAAAAAACAACCAGCATAAGCGCGGTTATATTGCAAAACTTCACCTTATGCCCCCATTTGCCAATTGATAATTAGTACCTGAAACTATATACTGCGCCCGCCTGAGATGGCCAATGGTGCCGGTTTTTACGCCAATCCCCCAATCTCCAATTTTATGGCTTTGTCACACAACAATTTACGGCACATCGCTCTCAGAATGGTCCTGGTACAAGTGGCCTTTACGATCATCATCGCGGTCATTTTTTATCTACAACAGGGCACTGAATTTGCACTCGCGGCACTCTATGGAGGCGCCGTGACTCTCGCCAGCACACTACTGAGTGCATGGCGAACGAACGCTGCGATAGAGGCAGACCAGCATAACGCCGAACACGGCATGCTGGAGTTTTACCAGATAATGGTAATGCGTTTTCTGCTCGTAGTTGGATTACTCGCGCTGGGTCTGGGCTGGCTGAAGCTGGCACCCATCGCACTGGTGAGTGGATTCATCGCAGCGCAGGTTGGGCAGATATTTGGCCCAACCAGAATAAAAAAGGGCTAGGCCCGGCAAAATGATTTCTTAAAATTATATTTGGGTTTTAACTAACAATGGCGAGTGACGCACTAACTTCAACTGATTATATATCCCATCACCTACAAAACTGGACTTATGGTCTACATCCACAAAACGGTTGGAGCTTTGCACACAGTGCTGCTGAGGCCAAGGCCATGGGTTTCTGGGCCATCCATGTCGATACCATGTTGTGGTCGATTCTGCTGGGACTGGCGTTTATTTTCTTTTTCCACCGTGAGGCACGTAAGGCCACAGCGGGTGTCCCCAGCGGTATGCAGAACTTCGTCGAAATGGTTGTTGAATTTATTGATACCAGTGTGCGCGGTTCCTTCACTTCTAAAAACAAACTGGTCCCACCGATGGCGTTGACCGTGTTTGTCTGGATCTTCCTGATGAACTTCATGGATTTGATTCCAGTCGACTGGTTGCCCTGGGTAGCAGGTCAGGTCGGTGCCAATGTCTTTGGCGTAGATCCACATCATGTTTATTTCAAGGTTGTATCTACCACTGATCCCAACGCCACCATCGGTATGGCGTTAACAGTCTTTGCATTGATGATTTTCTTTAGCATTAAAGTCAAAGGTATCGGTGGTTTTGTCGGTGAACTGACCTTACACCCATTCCACTCTCATAATATGGCGGTACAGGTATTTCTGATCCCGTTTAATCTTTTCCTTGAGCTGGTATCGCTAATTTCCAAGCCTATCTCACTGGCCTTACGACTGTTCGGTAATATGTATGCCGGTGAAATGATCTTCATTCTGATTGCGATTATGTTCAGCGCAGGCATGTTACTGGCTGCGGTTACAGGTTTATCTATGGACACCATATTAGGTGGTCTATTAACTCTGGGTGGAGCCCTGTTACACATGGGTTGGGCTATTTTCCATATTCTGGTTATTACCCTGCAGGCGTTTATCTTCATGACACTAACGATTGTGTACATGGATATGGCTCATTCGGATCATTAACAACAGATTTTTTACTTTTTAATTATTAACTTTATAGAAATTTAGGAGACAAAAATGGAACAAGCATTACTTTATATTGCTGCCGCTTTAATGATGGGCATGGGCGCACTCGGCGCAGCTGTAGGCATCGGTGTTCTCGGTGGTCGCTTCCTTGAAGGTGCGGCGCGTCAGCCTGAACTGATTCCAATGCTGCGTACCCAGTTCTTCATCGTTATGGGTCTGGTCGATGCGGTACCAATGATCGCTGTTGGTCTGGCCATGTACCTGATGTTCGCCGTTAAGATTTAATGATTAGCGAGCTTCCACTTTATTAAATAACGGGAAGGTTACGTAATGAATATTAACTTAACGCTAATCGGTCAATCGATCACCTTCATATTTTTTGTGATCTTCTGTCTGAAGTATGTCTGGCCACCTATTATGAATGCCCTGGAAGAGCGCAAGACCAAGATTGCTGATGGTCTCGCTGCTGCCGACAAGGGCAAGCATGAAGAAGAGCTGGCCAAAAAAGGCGCAGCCGAGACTTTACGCAAAGCCAAAGAAGAGTCTGCTGAGATTATTTCACATGCACAGAAACGTGCCAGTGAGATCATCGAAGAAGCCAAAGATGCTGCTCGCGCAGAGGCCGATCGACTGGTCCATGCTGCGCAGGCTGAAATCGAACAGGAAGCGAATCGTGCACGTGAACATCTGCGTGGACAGGTCGTGACTCTGGCGGTGGCCGGTGCCGAGAAAGTACTCAAGCGTGAAATCGACGAAAAGGCCAACGAAGATCTGCTCAAGGATCTGGTTGCCCAGCTATAAGGGATAAAGACTATGGCAGAAAAAAAGACCATTGCTCGCCCTTATGCGCAGGCTGCGTTTGATCTGGCTACGGCTGAAAAAGATCTGAAGGGCTGGTCTGAGATGTTACAACTGATCGCAGCAGTGACTACTGATGCGACCATGCGTGATCTGATCAGCAACCCCAGCATCAGCCGCGAAAAGCTGGTCGATCTCATTCTCGATATCTGCGACAAAAACCTGAATGATCAGGCTAAAAACTTTGTTCGCGTTCTCGGAGAAAACAAACGCCTGAATATCGTTACCGAAATTGCTTCTACCTATGAGCAACATCGCGCCGAAGCAGAAAAGGTGATCGAAGCCGAAGTAGTTTCTGCCTTTGCTTTAAGTGATGCTCAACAAAAAGCATTGTCCGCTGCTCTGAAAAAACGCCTTGGTAGTGACATCAATCTGGTTAGTAAAGTTGATGACACCATGATCGGTGGCGCCATTGTCAGAGCAGGTGATCTGGTCATCGACGGCTCGGTTAGTACACAACTGCACAAATTGTCGCACGCCTTAATGAGCTGAGCGCAAATGCATACAAGTGATTAAAGGATAAGAAAATGCAACTCAATCCATCTGAAATCAGTGATCTGATTAAAAAACGGGTCGAAAGTTTTGAAGCCAAAACTGAAGCCCGCAACGAAGGCACCGTGGTCTCTCTGGCTGACGGTGTTGTCCGTGTTCACGGCCTGGCGGATGTCATGGCTGGTGAAATGCTGGAATTTCCCGGTGATACCTTTGGTATGGCACTTAACCTCGAGCAGGACTCGGTCGGTGCGGTGGTACTGGGTGATTATGAACACATCTCTGAAGGCGACAAGGTTAAATGTACTGGTCGTATTCTTGAAGTGCCTGTGGGTGAAGCCATGCTGGGTCGTGTTGTTGACTCACTCGGTAACCCGATTGATGGCAAAGGCCCGATTAGTGCTGAATCATCATCACCAATTGAAAAAATTGCCCCCGGTGTAATCGCTCGTAAATCGGTTGATCAGCCCGTACAGATTGGTCTGAAATCAATTGATGCCATGGTGCCCATCGGTCGTGGTCAACGTGAATTGATCATTGGTGACCGCCAGACGGGTAAAACTGCCGTGGCCATCGATGCCATCATCAACCAGAAGGGTACCGGTGTTAAATGTATCTACGTCGCGGTGGGTCAGAAGGCCTCTTCGATTGCCAACGTTGTACGTAAGCTGGAAGAGTATGGCGCCATGGACCACACCATTGTGGTTGCGGCAACCGCTTCTGACTCTGCTGCGATGCAGTTTATTGCGCCTTACTCAGGTTGTTCTATGGGTGAATACTTCCGTGATAAAGGCGAAGATGCCTTAATCATTTATGATGACTTAACCAAACAGGCCTGGGCCTATCGTCAGGTATCATTGTTGTTACGTCGTCCACCCGGTCGTGAAGCCTATCCTGGTGACGTGTTCTATTTGCACTCACGTTTGTTAGAACGTGCGGCACGTATTAATGCCGAAGAAGTTGAAAAACTCACTGGCGGTAAAGTCAAAGGTAAAACAGGTTCATTAACAGCTCTGCCTATTATTGAAACTCAGGCGGGTGACGTATCGGCCTTCGTACCGACTAACGTAATCTCGATTACAGATGGTCAGATCTTCCTCGAATCGGATCTGTTCAACGCCGGTATTCGTCCTGCGATTAACGCCGGTCTGTCAGTATCGCGTGTAGGTGGTGCAGCCCAGACCAAGATCATTCGTAAGCTCGGTGGTGGTACTCGTCTGGCTCTGGCACAGTATCGTGAACTGGCGGCCTTCGCTCAGTTTGCCTCGGACCTTGATGAAGCCACTCGTAAACAGATCGACCGTGGTCAACGTGTAACAGAATTGATGAAGCAGAAGCAGTACTCTCCTATGAGTGTTGCCGAACAGGCCTTCTCGCTGTTAGCCGCGAATGCAGGTTATCTGGACGATGTTGCAGTGAACAAGATTGTTGATTTTGAAAGTGCCATGCAGGCGCATATCAAGTCGAATAACAAAGACCTGGTTGATCAAATCAATGCCAGCGGTGATTTCAATGATGACATTGAAGCGGCCATGAAAAAGGCACTGGATCACTTCAAAGCAAACGGCGCCTGGTAAGGAGAAGCGAGCATGGCAAGCGGTAAAGAGATTCGCACCAAGATCAAGAGTATCCAGAATACTCAGAAGATCACGCGTGCGATGGAAATGGTCGCCGCCAGTAAAATGCGTAAGGCGCAGGATCGTATGGCAGCATCTCGTCCCTATGCGGACAAGATGCGCAACGTAATCCATCATCTGGCCTTTGCCCATCCTGAATATAAACACCCGTATTTGCTGGAACGTCCTGAAGTGAATCGGGTTGGCTATATTATTGTTTCTTCTGATCGTGGCCTATGTGGCGGTCTAAATAACAACATGTTCCGTGAAGTCATGAAGGACATGCAGGCGTGGAAGGCAAAAGGTGTTGAATCAAGTGTTTGCACCATTGGTTCCAAGGCAGCGTCATTTTTTAAGCGTTTCACAGACATTAAAGCCAAGGTTACACAACTGGGTGATACCCCAAGCGTGAGTGACTTAATTGGTACCGTTAAGGTGATGTTAGATGCTTATGACGCTGGTGAAGTCGATCGCATTTATCTGGTGTTTAATGAATTTGTGAACACTATGTCGCAGAAACCGCAGATTGAGCAATTGCTGCCTGCGATGCCGGCTGAAGAAGATAAAAAAGAGCTGGGCTATCACTGGGATTACATTTACGAACCCGATGCCAAGGCGGTACTGGATGGTCTGCTGGTGCGTTATATCGAATCGCTGGTCTATCAGGGTGTGGTCGAAAACAGTGCCTGTGAAATGGCGGCACGAATGGTGGCCATGAAAGCGGCCTCCGATAATGCTGGCGACCTGATTGATGATCTGGCTCTGGCCTATAACAAAGCTCGACAGGCGGCGATTACGCAGGAACTGTCTGAGATTGTTGCCGGCGCAGCCGCGGTCTAACGCGAAACTAATTTATAAAGAAACTGAGAAGAGGAACTACCAAAATGAGTTCTGGTAAAATTGTACAAATCATTGGCGCGGTAGTGGACGTTGAGTTTCCACGCGATGCGATGCCAAAAATCTACGATGCTCTGGCGGTGAATGATGCCGGCCTGACACTCGAAGTTCAGCAACAACTGGGTGACGGTGTTGTAAGAGCGATTGCCATGGGTTCAACCGATGGACTGAAACGTGAAATGGTGACCAACAATACAGGCGCCCCGATTCAGGTGCCTGTCGGTGAAAAGACCCTCGGCCGTATCATGGACGTATTAGGTAATCCGGTTGATGATGCCGGCCCTATTGGTGAAGAAACACGTTGGTCTATCCACCGTAAACCACCTGAATATGCAGAGCAGGCCGCATCGGTCGATATTCTCGAAACCGGGATTAAGGTAATCGACCTGATTATGCCGATCGCCAAGGGCGGTAAGATTGGTCTGTTCGGGGGTGCCGGTGTAGGTAAAACGGTAACTCTGATGGAACTGATTCGTAACATCGCGGTAGAGCACAGTGGTTACTCTGTATTCGCGGGTGTGGGTGAACGTACTCGTGAAGGTAACGACTTCTATCATGAAATGACAGAAGGTGGCGTTATCGATAAGGTATCGCTGGTTTACGGTCAGATGAATGAGCCTCCTGGCAACCGTCTGCGTGTTGCTTTAACTGGACTGACCATGGCGGAATACTTCCGTGATGAAGGCCGTGACGTACTGATGTTCATCGATAACATTTATCGTTATACATTGGCCGGTACCGAAGTATCAGCTCTGCTGGGTCGTATGCCTTCGGCGGTAGGTTATCAGCCCACGCTGGCCCAGGAAATGGGTGCTCTGCAAGAGCGTATTACCTCAACCAAAACCGGTTCGATTACCTCGTTCCAGGCCGTTTACGTTCCTGCGGATGACTTGACCGATCCATCACCAGCCACCACCTTCGCTCACCTTGATGCAACCCTGGTACTTTCACGTCAGGTTGCGGAGCTGGGTATCTATCCTGCGGTAGACCCACTCGATTCAACTTCACGTCAGCTGGATCCACACGTCATTGGTGAAGAACACTACAACGTCGCCCGTGCGGTACAGGGTAACCTGCAGAAGTATAAAGAGCTGAAAGACATCATCGCCATCCTTGGTATGGACGAGCTGTCTGAAGAAGACAAACTGGTCGTGGCCCGTGCCCGTAAAATCCAGAACTTCCTGTCGCAGCCTTTCTTCGTGGCGGAAGTCTTCACGGGTTCTGCCGGTAAATACGTGAGCCTGAAAGACTCTATTCGTGGCTTCAAGGGTATCGTCGAAGGTGAATATGATGACCTGCCCGAACAGGCGTTTTACATGGTGGGTACCATCGAAGAAGCGGTCGAAAAGGCCAAAACTCTTTAAGAGTTAAGAGGAGTATAGAACCATGGCAATGACCATCCACGTCGATATCGTCAGTGCTGAAACAGAGATCTTCTCTGGAGTAGCGGAAAGCCTGTCGGCACCAGCAATAATGGGTGAGGTTGGGATTTACCCACGCCACACCCAGATGCTGACACCGCTGAAGCCCGGCGAAGTGCGTATCGTCAAACAGGGTGGTGAAGAGGAGGCGATCTATGTCTCAGGTGGGGTGATGGAAGTTCAGCCTCATGTTGTCACCATTTTGTCTGATACTGCGGTTCGTGCGTCTGATCTGGACGAAGCCGCAGCCCTGGAAGCCAAACGCGAGGCCGAAGAGGCACTCAAAGATCGTGAAGGCGAGATGGAGCTGGCCGAGGCCCAGTCACAACTGGCTCAGGCCGTTGCACAATTACGTACGATTGAGGCAATGCGGAAAAAATTACGCCGTTAAGTGCAGCCCAGCGGTTTAATGCATATAATTAGAAAAGGGCAGTTTTACTGCCCTTTTTTTATTTCTGACACAGAATGAGAGACTGAAATGACAGAACTCCTGGTAGAAAAGTCTAAGGTAGTGACTTTTGTTTATACCATTTTCGATGAAAACGGTTCAGTACAGGAGCAGTCTGACATCCCCATGAGCTATATCCATGGTATTGATGGCAAAATGTTTGAAAAAGTCGAAGCCGAAATGGAAGGCAAGAAGATTGGCGATGTAATCGAGGTCACACTTGAGCCTGCAGATGCCTTTGGCGAACGTGATCCCAGTCTGACCTATACAGATTCACTGGAGAATGTACCGCCTGAGTTCCAGCAACTCGGCGCTGAGGCCATGTTTGAAAATGATTTAGGTGAGCAGGTGGCGATGGTGGTGACAGAAATCAAAGATGGCCAGATCACGCTGGATGGTAATCATCCCTATGCGGGTCGGCAAATGACCTTCAAGATTACAATCCAGGATATTCGCGAAGCGACCACCGATGAAATGGGCAAGGGAGAAGTGGCGGATTCACAAGATCCTCCCGTTATACATTAAGCCTTAATTCACCGTATAATTAATAAAATGACTTTACCAATCTGCATCGTGCAGTAAATTTTTTACAGGTTGTTTATGTCCCAATCGACACCATTAAACGTCATTATCCTGGCCGCGGGTCAGGGTACGCGTATGAAGTCAAAGTTACCCAAGGTTCTGCATCCTCTCGGTGGTAAGCCACTGCTTGCGCATGTGATTGATGCGGCCAATCTACTCAAACCGGCAAAAATGGTTGTGGTCTATGGTCATGGTGGGCAACAGGTACTTGATACGATTAACGACTCAAGCATAGTCTGGGCTGAGCAAAAAGAACAACTGGGTACCGGGCATGCGGTGAATCAGGCTATGTCTGATATTGATGATAAGAGTATTGCCCTGATACTGTATGGCGACGTGCCGCTTATAAATAGTACAACCCTGTCGGACCTGATTAATCAGGCGGGTAATGACAGTCTGGGTTTACTTACCGTGCATCTTGAGGACCCAACCGGTTATGGTCGCATCGCCCGCGACCAACATGGACAGGTTAAATACATCGTTGAACAAAAAGATGCCAATAGTGAAGAGTTGAAAATAAGCGAATCAAACACCGGTATTCTTGCCGTTAATGGTGCAAAGCTAAGACACTGGCTTAGCCAGTTAAAGAATAATAATGCCCAGGGCGAATACTATCTAACCGATATTATTGCCATGGCGGTTGCCGATGGTGTTGAAGTGAAGACCGCGCACCCAGCCAGTGAAACCGAAGTGATGGGTATCAATAGCCGTTCACAACTGGCGATGATGGAACGTGCCTTTCAGCGCCAGAATGCCGAAGACCTGATGGCTAAAGGTGTGACTATAATCGATCCCGATCGTATTGAAGTGCGTGGCGATGTTGAAGTCGGTACAGACATTACTATTGACGTGAATGTGGTGCTTGAAGGAAAAGTCAAAATAGCCGATAACGTCAGCATTGGTGCGAATTGCGTCATACGTGATAGCGTGATTGAAGCCGGTGTAGAAATTAAACCCATGTGTGTGATCGAAGAAGCAACGGTCGGTAAAGAAGCTATTGTTGGTCCTTACTCGCGTTTGCGTCCGGGCGCGAATCTTGCTGGTGGTAATCACATCGGTAATTTTGTTGAGATAAAAAATAGCAACATTGGCCAGGGTAGCAAGGTCAATCATCTGACCTATATTGGTGATACTGATATGGGCAGTGGCGTGAATATTGGTGCGGGTACAATTACGGCCAACTATGATGGTGCAAATAAACATCGCACCACGATTGGAGATAATGTCTCAACAGGTTCAAACACTGTGCTGGTGGCACCGGTGAAAGCAGGCCAGGGTGCAACGATAGGTGCCGGTACCGTCTTACGCAAAGAAGCGCCCGCAGGTGAACTGACATTGTCGGTCGTAAAACAGAAAACCATCGAAGGCTGGAAGCGGCCAGCGAAGAAAAAATAAGGGTGTTTGTTTATTTGCTCAGACGCGATTTGTTTATTACTGATCTGAAAATAAGCGCCCCTTCTCCCTCAGGGAGAAGGCAGGGATGAGGGGATAAGATACAATATAGTTTATTATTATTTTGATTCCCTCACCCCAACCCTCTCCCTAAGGGAGAGGGAGAAAATAACCCGATTATAGCTGGAAGAGTTTTGCCAGCGTTATGTATCCATAAAGGAGAAAATAAGATGTGCGGTATTGTTGGTGCAGTCGCTCAACGTGATGTGGTACCCATCCTTATCGAAGGATTAAAACGCCTTGAATATCGTGGCTATGATTCAGCCGGCGTTGCGGTGGTTGATCAGGACGGTTGCATAGACCGTGTGCGCATGCCGGGTAAAGTTGTGGAACTTGAGAATGAGATTAGTAAAAATAATCTCACTGCCAACATTGGTGTTGCTCATACACGCTGGGCTACCCATGGTATACCTAACCAAACCAATGCCCATCCTCATGTCTGTCGTAAAACCGTTGCCGTTGTTCATAACGGTATTATTGAAAACCATGAGCAGTTACGTGAGCAACAGCGAAATGAAGGTTATGAGTTTACCTCAGATACAGATACAGAAGTCATTGTTCACCAGGTCTATAAACATCATGTCGATGGAAAAAAAGATCTGCTTGATGCGGTTAAAACAACCATAAAGGAACTGGAAGGGGCATATGCGCTGGGTGTGATCAGCAATAATGAACCGGGTCGGTTAGTTACCGCACGTCGTGGTAGTCCACTGGTTATAGGTGTTGGTATTGGAGAATATTTTATTGCCTCTGATGTGGCGGCACTCTTACCTGTAACACAGCGATTTATTTTTCTGGAAGAAGGCGATGTTGCCGATCTGCAACGGGACAGTTTAGCTATCTATGATGCCAAAGGTAAAAAAGTCGAGCGGCCGATTAAAGAAAGTGAGCTGACTGCTGATGCGGTTGAACGTGGTGAATTTCGTCACTACATGCTCAAGGAAATTTACGAACAAAGCCGTGCCATTGCCGATACACTGGAAAGCCGAATTAGCGGCAAAAAAGTATTAATTGAATCCTTTGGTATTAATGCTGCCGAAATATTTAAAAATGTAAACAGTGTGCATATTATTGCCTGTGGCACCAGTTACCATGCTGGACTGGTTGCAAAGCACTGGTTTGAAACCCTGGCCGGTATTCCCTGTGAGGTCGAAGTCGCCAGTGAATTTCGTTATCGCAAACCTGTGGTACGAAAGAACTCCCTTATCGTAACGATTTCACAATCTGGTGAGACGGCCGATACACTGGCCGGCTTAAAAGAGGCCAAACGACTTGGTTTTGGTCATTCACTAGTCGTGTGTAACGTGCCGGAAAGTTCACTGGTACGTGAATCAGAACTTGCATTGATGACAAGAGCTGGCCCCGAGATCGGCGTCGCCTCAACCAAGGCCTTTACTACACAACTGGTTGCCTTGTTGCTGTTGGTTATCGCACTCGGTCGCTATAACGAAATGGATGAAAAAACGGAAGCCAGACTGGTTGAGCAGTTGATAGCCTTGCCCGGCAAAGTCGATAAAGTCA
>Ga0224506_10002408_pt1 | contig 12722 bp, 15 predicted proteins | sample SF_Jan12_sed_USG_2_FD_169108 | JGI IMG/M metagenome (GOLD analysis project Ga0224506, IMG submission 169108) | Sediment microbial communities from San Francisco Bay, California, United States - SF_Jan12_sed_USGS_8_1 | ecosystem: Environmental > Aquatic > Marine > Sediment | place: USA...
AATTTAGAAAAGCACAAAAATAAATTGTGAAATAACACAAAAAGGCTGCTAAAATTAGCAGCCATTAATAAATTTTTAACACTATAAATGATTAATAGTCTACTGAATCGTAAACCACTACTTTTTCCCAGTACTGTTGGTTCTCCTCAATAAATTTAAGGTGAGTTGGGTGTGTTTGATAAATATCTTGATCTTCTTTATTGTCAAACATAAGCAGTAAAGAATAGGAATAAGAGCTATCAATTACATCTCTATCCGTTTTAGCAGGTATACCTAAATGTTTTGACTTTATAGTCTCAATAGTAACAAGTTCTTCTAAACCTTTTTGAAAGGCTTTTCTAACTTCAGGGTTTTCAGGTTCATGTAACCAAAAATATACATGGTGTACAAACATAGGTTTTTGATTTTTAGTGGTTTCAGTACAACTACTCAGAGCTAATGGAGTTAGGCTTACAACAGCAGCTCCTTTACCTGCTGTTTCAATAAAAGAACGTCTATCCATATTATTTAACTTTTTCATAGTGGTCAAAGATGTTTAATAAAAGACTAAATGCCTAATCCTTTTTGTCAAATGTTAACCTAGTGCATTATCTTATATAACTGTAAGTCACTTTGGCTCTACAATACTTTTCTATTACTTCAATACATAAGACTTTCCACAAATCATGAATACTTAATTATTAAAAATTTATTAGTTTATCTTTCAACATTTTTGGGTCTTGTCTATTATCCCATATCAATAGGATTTTGATTATATCAGAGTCTTCTATATAAAAGATTGAGATATTCTTATGGATTACTAGTTTTCGATATTGAGTTGAGCCTATGGTTGGAGCTAATTTAGAATTCAATTTAAGTTGATCTACTCTTTTATCAATTAAGGATAAAAAATGTTCTAAAACTTTATTATTCCAATGTTTGAGGATAAATACTTGACATTCTCTCAAAGATTCTAGACCGATAGGAGTCCAGAATATTTTTTTATTCCTCATTAGCTCAGTAAATCTCGAACATTAGTGTGCTCGATTAGCTTAGAACTGTCAACTGCATTAGAAGTGTCTAACAATGAAAAAATTTCTAAAGGAATTTCAGCTTGATACTCCTGTTTCAATTCTTCAATGCGATTAAGTAATGCTTCGTTATTAAGTTTAGATAACCAATTTATTAGAAGTGTTTTTCTTGTCTCAATATTCATATAACAAATTTAACTAATTGCATTCATACCACCAATTTTGTAATTAATTGTAAATAAGTAGTATTCTCAACGCAAATCATTAGCCCCCTTAGTTGTTGTAGGACATTTTGAACTATAACTCCATAGCGCAATGTACGTGCCATAGCTTGTTTAATAGTACCAAACTAATAATTGCTACGTCTAATTGATCATCTACCGAGAACAAATGAGAATAGCTATGAAAAACCAACCAAAACGTGTAACCAAGCCACACGAACTATGCAGATGAATACTTTTGAAATAGACTGCATGCACTATTACTAAATGTTTGGGTATTGACTTTTTTTTATTTCACTAGAGATAACTTAGCTATTTGTATTTCTGATTTAAAAAAACAGCTAATTCATGTTCAAAGTTCATCCATGAGGATGCGAAAACAGAGGGTAAGTAGATATGTAAAAGTCCAAAGATAATAGAAGCAAAAATTGAAGTGGCAATGCTAGGAAACGAACCTTGGACTGAAATCTCTTCACCCTTTTGTGTTATTTGAACTCCAACCATAAAAGATTTTTTAATTAGAATACTTTTTCCTGGCCCTATTTCTAATATTTTATAGGAATACTGATTTGAGAATTCTTGCTTCAAAATTCGAGGCAATTCCAAAAGTTGAGGGATATTTCTAAGCTTGACTATCAAAACTCAATATTTTTGTTGTTAAACCTGTAATTGTAATTTACAAAAATATCGTTCATAAAACTAATTTTTACAGAATGTGATACCATAACATCTGTATATCACACATAATGTACAAAAATCTATTAATAGTATTGACTATCTTCGTTTTGGTATAGCATGCCTATTCGATTTTAGACAGGCTTCACTCGTGCCTTCCACAATGACAGTATTTGTCTGTGTTGTTTAATCTCACTTAATAAGTTAATTTCACAATTATATATAACAACATTTTTTAGTGTTTTTACAGCCAATGAAAGATATAAGTTTAATAAAATGAAAATTATTTTTTATTCCTTATTTACATTATCCATCTTAATGTTTATCACTTGCAATTCACCTCAAAAGGACACGGTAGATCAGAATAAAAAAGGAGCTTTTATTATTCATGCAAAGGATAATAAGAAAATGTTGTGGATTCCTTCTGGAAGGTTTAAAATGGGAGCATCTCAAGAGGGTGAATATCAAAGAGAATATCCTGCTCACCTCGTAGAAGTTAACGGTTTTTGGATGGATCAAACGGAAGTGACAAATCGCGAATTCATGAAATTTGTTGAGGCTACAGACTACGTTACTGTAGCAGAAAGATCTATTTCATGGGAAGAACTAAAAAAACAGACTCCTCCTGGTACACAAAAACCACCAGATAGTGTATTAATGCCAGGGTCTATAGTTTTTAATGCTCCTGAATTTGTAAATGGATTACATGATTATTCACAATGGTGGAAATGGACTATTGATGCTAGTTGGAAAGCACCTTATGGGCCAGGTAGTTCTATTGATAGTATATTAGATCATCCTGTAGTACACGTTTGCCTTGAAGATGCTAAAGCTTATTGTGATTGGTCGGGGAAAAGATTACCAACAGAGGCTGAATGGGAATTTGCAGCTAGAGGTGGACTAGATGGAAAAAGGTTTACCTGGGGTGATGAAGACCCTCTTAATAACCCAAAATTAGCAAATATATGGCAGGGAGAATTTCCAATTAATAACACTGCGGAAGATGGTTTTATTGGAACATCGCCAGTTGGAAGCTTTCAAGCTAATAATTATGATTTATTGGATATGACAGGTAATGTTTGGGAATGGGTTAGCGATGTATTTAATGAAAATTATTATTCGGAGCTCTCACACATAACATTATGTAAAAACCCAAAAGGTGCTGAACGCAGTTTTGATAGTAGAGAACCTTATGCTGTTAAATATGTAAATAAAGGGGGATCTTTTTTATGCCATGTTTCTTATTGTGAAAACTATCGCCCAAGTGCCAGAGAAGGTACTACCCCCGACTCTGGCATGTCACACTTAGGATTTCGCACTGTTTTGAATTAATGAATTATTCCTGTATCCCTCCTCTCTATGAAATTATCTATTTTTCTAATACTTATTTATCACTAAAAATATCGATATACTTTTTATCCAACTCTGGAGAGTCCTTGTATTTTATTCTCAACTCTTTTAGCTCCATTTTTAATTTGGTAACAATAGTGGCATAATCGGGGTCGTGATATACATTTTTCATTTCTTGAGGGTCTTTTTTTCGATCGTATAACTCCCATTCGTCTACATCATAATAAAAATGAGCCAACTTATAGTCTTTTGTTACAATGCCGTAATGCCGTTTTACCATGTGTACGGCTGGATATTCATAGTAATGGTAGTAAACAGCATCTCTATTCCATTGTGTTGTATCACCCTTTAGAAGTGGAATTAAACTTTCTCCCTGCATATCGCTAGGAGCTTCAATTTGTGCTGCTTCCAAAAAAGTTTGGGCAAAATCCAGATTTTGAACCATTTCATCATTCGTAGTACCTGGAGTAATCTCATTCGGCCAACGAATCATCAATGGTGTTTTGAATGACTCGTCATAAATAAATCGCTTATCAAACCACCCATGCTCTCCAAGGTAAAATCCTTGATCTGATGTATATACTACAATTGTATTTTCACTCAACCCACTTTCATCAAGGTAATCCAACACTCTGCCTACATTATCGTCTACTGAAGAAATACAACCTAGATAATCTTGCATATAACGCTGATACTTCCATTTCATTTTTTGTTCATCATTCATGGTTGGCCAATTGGTCTTAAACCAAGTATTAATAGAATCAATTACTGGATCATACAATGCTTTTTGTTCATCATTAGCTCTCCCATAAGGACCTGTAAACCCATCAACTCCACCCCAATTTACTGGAGGTACATAGGGCTTTACTTCTCCCATTTCTTCTATTGTTTCAGGTCTTATCTTGGAGTCATGACCATATTTCATATGATGAAGTAAGTTCATCTCTGCAGTCTTGGCTGCAGTTCCTCTATTGGAATAATCATCAAAAAGAGATGCAGGTTCGGGAAATGTCTTCTGTGTAAACTCTTTGAATTTTTCAGGGCTTGGCCACCAGGGTCTATGTGGAGCTTTATGCAAATACATCATCATAAAGGGTTTCTCTTCGTCTCGCTTTTGAGAGAGCCAGTTGATTGTTAAATCAGTAATAATATCAGTTACATATCCTGTGATGGTAGTGTCTCCTTTTGGAGTAATGAACTTAGGGTTGATATAATTACCCTGCCCAGGCAAAATCATAAAATCATCAACACCTTTCGGGTTATTTCCAAAGTGTAGTTTTCCATACATTGCAGTTTCATATCCTGCATTTTGAAATAATTGAGGAAACGTAACTTGTGTGGTGTCAAATGGCATTCTATTGTCAATCTTGCCATTGATGTGTGTGTGCTTCCCAGTAAGTATAGTAGCTCTTGATGGCGCACAAATTGAATTAGTGACACAAGCATTGGTAAATAACATTCCTTGATCAGCAATTCGATCTATATTTGGTGTTTTTAACAACTTATCCGAGTAGACACTAATGGCTTGATAAGCATGATCATCAGCCATTATAAAGAGAATATTTGGTCTTTCAATTGATCCTTTTTGATCGTCTTCTTTAGAGTTTTCACATGAAACAAAAACTATAATCAAGATCGAAATGGCTAATTGTATTCTTAAATTATTGTTTTTTAACATTCTTAATGTTCTGATTTTAATGTCGTGCATAAATTAAATGACTTTATTTTCTGGTATTGAATAAGTGACAATTTGGCTTGGTTTAAAGCCTATTCTATGAGTTACTGTTTTTATACTCGATCCAGGTGAAATTACTATTGGGTCTGAATATATTGACCAACTAGATGCTTCTTTTTTATCAGAATCTATAATCTTGTAAGCCACTGAAGCCCCTTGTGTAGAACAGCTAATAATTACTTTGCCATTTGTGACGGTAAATTCGGGGTCATCCGTAACAGGTTGTTGATCATTTCCTTTCCAAAGTTTATCAATTAATTCTCGTTCCGGTAAATTCGGATAGTCACCAATGGCATTAATCCATCTATCCATTTCCTTCCTTAGCTCTTCAATCTTCTGGGCATTTGCTGGATCAGCAGCCAAATTATTCAATTCATGCGGATCATTCAGACAGTCATAGAGTTCTTCCTTCTCTTTCTTTTCCCGAAACCATTGAGCTTGATATTCATTGAGTTTTCCCTCGTCTCGTAACCTTAATAATTCTTGCATGGTTGGTATTCGCTCTCGATAAACAACAGGAAGGTAATAGCCTTGTTCGGGTCTATAGTTTCGAATATACTTAAATCTCTTGTCCCTCACTGCACGAATCGCATCTGTAAATCCATCAAAACGATCGGCCGCAGCATGAATAAATTTTCTTTCCTCAGAAGATTGATATTTACCTAAAAAAGCCTGCCCCTGTAGATGTTGAGGGGGCTTCATTCCTATCAAAGATAGAAGTGTGGGGCTAAAGTCAACAAAACTTATCAACTGGTCATCTTTCATTCCTCCAAACTGTTTGTTTGGGAATCGAATAATCATTGGCGAATTTAAACCAGAGTCATTGATTAATCGCTTTTGTCTAGGCAGAGGTCCGCCATGATCTGAATAAAAAAATATTATCGTGCTTTCTAGCAGACCATCTGTTTCTAATTGTTTCAAAATAGCTCCCAACTGTCGATCCATTTCAGCAATATTATTGTACATTTTCCATAAATCATGACGAACTACCTCATTATCTGGTAAGTAAGGAGGGATTGGAAAATCTGTATCCTTCGCTACATGGATTGGAATTTCTTCTTCATCCATCTTTTTGCCTCGAATAGCAATTGAAGTATCTCCTGAATGATAGTGTCGAAGGTCATACTTATGAATACCATATGGTTCAAATAATCGTGACTCATGAGTAACTTCAAGATTAAAAACGGAAAAGAAAGGCTGATTTTCTCCTCTATTCCGCCAATGAGCGTATGGATTACTTTCATCCCAAGCGGATAATGGTGCTTTAAACTGATAGTCCTGCTTGTTATTATTAGAACAGTAGTAACCATTCATTCTGAGTAGCTCACTCAACATTCGTGTTTGGGGCGGAGGTATTGCTTCGTAAGAAGGCAAACCAGTGATTTCCATATTAGACGTTGTACGCATATGATTTGCACCAATACTTGAAGGATACATTCCTGTTGCTATAGCAGCCCGACTAGGTGCGCATACACCAGAGGTTGAATAAAGATTAGGGTAAACGACACCTTCAGATGCCAATCGATCAAGATTTGGTGTGTGTGCTGTAGAATCACCAAAAGCAGCTAGGTAAGGCCCCATGTCCTCAGTAACTAGCCACAATATATTGGGACGGTCAGCAATCTTAAGATTAGAATATTCAGGTAACTCTATTTTAGGCTGGCATGCTATTAACAAGTAGCAAAATGTCAATACTGATATCCAATTAATTGTATTAGTGTATTTTTCTATAGATAAAGTGTCTTTCATTTATTCTTAATCTGGTTTTAATATTTATGGTATCGCCTTATTTATTAAGCACCAAACTAATACATTTTGAGTTATCAGCAAGTGCAACCTAAAAAAAAGAATAGACGCACCCAGTTAATCATCAACCGATAACTGGTAGAAGTAACTATGAAAAATTAACACAACTATTTATAAAAAAGTGGCTTCCTAATAATACTTTACACCTCTACATTATAGAACTCAGCTAATTTTTCGGCTACATAATCAATTTCTTCGATGGTATTATATTTACTAAACGAAAAGCGAATTGCTCCACGATTAGAATCTATATCCAAAGCCTCTAAAACATGTGATCCTTTTGTAGCCCCACTAGAGCATGCACTACCTCCAGAAGCAGAGATGCCATTTATGTCCAAGTTAAAAAGCATCATATCATTTTTCTCTAATACTGGAAGACTAGCATTTAATACTGTGTACAAACTTTTGTCGGCAATAGCTGAGTCGCCATTAAAAAGAATATCGTTAATTTTCTCTTTTAAATTGGAAATCATCCTGTTTTTAAGTCCTTGAATGTGTTTTTGATGTTCATTCATGTCTCGATAGGAAATTTCAAGTGCTTTAGCTACACCAATAATACCATAAACATTTTCTGTACCTCCTCTCATATTACGTTCCTGTCCACCTCCATGAATAAACGGGTGAAATCGACAATTTTTGGACATATACATAAAACCCGTACCTTTTGGTCCATGAAACTTATGCCCTGATCCTACAATTGCATCAATTTTCAATTTGGATAAATCATGAGTAAAATGTCCCATAGTCTGTACCGTGTCAGAATGAAAAACAGCACTATATTCATGGCACATTTCCCCTACTTTTTCGATGTCGGTAATATTGCCTATTTCATTATTGCCATGCATTAAAGACACTAAACTTTTCTTATTCGTTTTAAGAAGTTCCTCTAAATGGGGGTAGTCTATCCGACCATCTCTATCAAGGTTTACATAGCTAATAGTGATTTTCCCATTGCTATGTAGATGATTGACAGTTTGCAATACCGCAGGGTGTTCAATTTCTGAAGTAATAACATGTCCAATTCCATGGGTTTCAATATTTCCTGTGATAATGGTATTATCTGCTTCAGTTCCTCCTGAGGTGAAAAAGATTTCACCTGGAGTGGTATTTAACAATTCTGCCACTGTTTTACGAGCTTTTTCAATTTCAGCCCGTACTACTCTGCCATGTGCATGTGTAGAAGACGGATTACCAAAAAACTCTATCATATATGGCTGCATGGCTTCAAAAACCTCTGGGTCAAGTGGAGTTGTTGCAGCATTGTCTAAATAAACCTTCATTTTACTATACACTAATTGTGATTAGTTCTTTAATGTCAGTAATTATTTTGTCCGCCAATTGTTCAGCAGTAGTTTCATTTTCAGATTCAGAATAAATTCTAATAATAGGCTCTGTATTGGATTTACGTAGATGTACCCATTCAGATTCAAATTCAATTTTCACCCCATCAGTGGTGTTAACTGGATGGTCTGAATATTTATTTTTTATACCTTGCAATATCGCATCCACATCTATTTCTGCAGTAAGTTCAATCTTATTTTTCGAAATATGATAATTGGGGTAAGTAGCACGCAATTTTGATATTGATTTACCAAACTTAGCTAAATGAGTTAAAAATAAAGCTATTCCTACAAGCGCATCCCTTCCATAATGTGATTCAGGGTATATAATGCCTCCATTGCCCTCTCCTCCAATAATAGCATTAGTCTCTTTCATCTTGTTAACAACATTTACTTCACCTACAGCAGCAGCTTCATAATTACCTCCATGTTTCAACGTAACATCTTTTAATGCCCTTGTTGATGAAAGGTTAGAAACCGTATTCCCTTTTGTATTTTGTAGAATATAATCCGCCACAGCCACTAAAGTGTATTCTTCTCCAAAAGGAGATCCATCTTCACAAATTAGTGCCAACCTATCTACATCAGGATCAACTACAATTCCTAAATCATAATTACCACTTTCTAATTCTTTGGAAATTTCAGTTAAATTCTCAGGAAGTGGTTCTGGATTATGAGGAAAATCTCCATTTGGCTCACAATACAACTCTTTCACTTCTACTCCTAATGCCTTTAGTAGTGGAGGTACTGAAATTCCACCTGTAGAGTTTACACAATCAATTACTACCTTAAATCCACGTGCTTTAACCGCCTCAACATCTACCAACGGAAGTTGAAGAATTATATCTATATGTTTTTCGATATAATCTGATTTGAACGTATGTTGCCCTAAATTTTTAACAGTTGCAAAATCGAATGCTTCATTTTTAGCAATATTCAATACTTTAGCTCCATCGTCAGCAGAAATAAACTCTCCATGTTCATTTAAAAGTTTTAAAGCATTCCATTGAATTGGGTTATGGCTTGCGGTAAGGATAATTCCTCCACCTGCATTCTCAATTGGTACTGCCACCTCAACAGTTGGCGTAGTGGATAACCCCAAGTCTATTACATCAATCCCCAAGCCTTGCAAAGTACCAACAACAATGTTATTTACCATTTCTCCTGATATGCGAGCATCACGACCAATTACTATTGTAGCTTTTCCTGTAGTTTCTTTTACCCAACTACCAAAAGCTGCTGTAAATTTTACAATATCTAGAGGAGTTAGGGAATCTCCTGCTTCCCCTCCAATAGTTCCTCTTATTCCAGAAATTGATTTTATTAATGTCACGTTATTTGTTTATTTTTATGAGTAAATCTATACTTCTGAATTGAGAATAGTAAGCCAAAAAAAGAAAAAGACCACATAAAATAATGTGGTCTTCAAAATATTATATGATAAATAAGCCTAGTTAAACTTGCTCATTGTTTTTTCAACTTCATTTTCAGGATTTCCACAAGAATCACCCTCATTAAAAGTTTTACCACAATAGCCACATGAAGCTCCATCTTTATTAAGATAAGGATTTTGCGAAGCACAAGTACCTTTAAACTCTCCTTCTTTTATAAAAATTAATCTTACAGACATCAATATAAAAAACAAGGCTATCAAGCCAATACCTAAAAGTGTTGGTAACATATCTAATTATTTTTATGCAAATTTAACATTCATAAACCAAACAGCAATGCGCGGTGTAAAGTTTCTAATAATTGAATTTATTTCTTATGCCTATACAAAAGAGTACTCCCGACCTAAACAGAAAAGAAAAACTTACGGCCTTCGATCGTTTGCTTACTATCATGGATGAATTAAGGGAGAACTGTCCTTGGGATATGAAACAAACATTAGAAAGTATCCGTCACCTAACCATTGAAGAAACTTATGAGCTATCAGATGCCATATTGGAGAATAATATTGAAGAAATAAAAAAAGAATTAGGGGATCTTATGCTACATAATGTTTTTTATGCACGTATTGCTTCAGAAGGTAGGCATTTTAATATAGCAGATGTATTAAATGGCATTTGTGATAAACTGATTGAACGACACCCACATATATATGGAGATGTGAACGCCAAGGACGAAAAAGCAGTAAAGGAAAACTGGGAGAAAATAAAATTAAGGGAAAAAGGAGGGAATAATTCAGTTTTGGGAGGAGTGCCAAAATCATTACCCTCATTAGTAAAAGCCATGCGCATTCAGGAAAAAGCTAGGGGTGTTGGTTTTGATTGGGATAACAAACAACAAGTATGGCAAAAAGTAGAAGAGGAAATGCAGGAATTTAAAGCGGAGTTTAATATTGAAAAAGAAAAGCAAATTGATAAAACCAGAGCTCAAGAAGAATTTGGAGATTTACTTTTTTCCTTAATTAACTATGCTCGTTTTATAGATATAAACCCAGATGAGGCATTAGAAAGAACTAATAAAAAATTTATAAAACGTTTCCAGTATTTAGAATCTGAATCAAAAAAAGCTGGGAAAAATATGGGGGAAATGTCTTTAAAAGAAATGGATGAGTATTGGAATAAAGCTAAAGCTATATTTAAAACATAGTTAAAAATATTTGATACAATATGTATACTACATAAGACCCTACAAGGAAGTAGCCCATGGGTCTCTTCATTTTCCATTTATTGAAAATCAGGATAATAAAAATAAGTATTACAGAACCGAACAAAAATCCAATTGACTCATTAAGTCCTAAGTTTTCCACTTCAATATCAGTATTCCTCATATAAGAAATGAAAAACCATGGAAGACCCAATCCAATAAATATATCGAAAATATTAGATCCAATTGCATTACTCATCGCCATTCCACCTCTACCTTGTTTTGCTACAATTATAGAAGAAATCATATCAGGTATTGACGTACCTGCTGCTAATACAACTAATGCGATTACAACTTCTGGTATTCCCAAAATATGTGATACACCAATAGCACTTTCCACCAAAACCCAGCATAGAACTGCTATAAAGATTATGGAGAAGAAAAATATGGTCACATAATATTTATTAGGTGGAAAAAGCTTTTTAAGAATAAAATCCAATGGGATGAAAATTACTCTCCATCCTTTTTTTTCCTCATCATCTTCTTCTTCTTCAAAATCTTCCCCTGGATCGAATTTGAATATTTTCCTCCAATACACTACAGCAAGCAAATAGCCTCCATACAATAAGATCAAGGTAAGGCTTTCATATATAGTAATAATACTATCTACAAAAACAACATAAAGGGCTAAAATAGCTATAGAGTAGAATAACAAATCCCTAAAAATGGGTTGCCATTGTAATTTAGCATCCTTTACAATTACAGAAGCTCCAATTATTACTAACAGGTTAAATATAGCGGAACCAACTATGGTACCTACTCCAATTTCTTCATGCCCTCCATGGCGTAACAATGCAATAATAGCAACAAATAGTTCAGGAGCACTAGATCCAATCGCCATTAAAGTAGCTCCTGCCATATCATGCGACATATTAAACTTATGAGCAATCTTATCTAGTGACGATACAAAATAGCGATCACTTATCTGAGCAATCAGATAAAATGAGGTGATTAATGCCAACGTATAGAGTAATAGCCACATAGAAAATAATATAATTTGTAAAATAATTACATATATTCAGATCACATAATTATACTTGAAAAAATTGCACCGAATATGTAAAAAAAAATCTGAAGAGATTTTATATCAAAATTTCATTTCATTAAACCACCAAAGTCGTTATCTTTACTTTTCAATTAAAAAAATAATTATGGCTGCATTATATGTTGTATTAGGTTTGTTTGTGTTAGCAATTGTTTCTCCATACATTTTTCCTAACAAAATGGTAAGTGATAACGAGCATGATTTAAAACATTAAATCTGCTTTGCAATAAAGAAATATAGAAGCCCTCATGATAATATCATGAGGGCTTTTTGAATTATATCAGTATTGTTTTCAAAGTGACTATTATTAATTCACCCAGGCACTAGCCTCTATTTCTACCAAATATTCAGTGTCAATCAAAGCACTTACTTCAACCATACTGGTGGCAGGTTTTATAACACTAAATGCTTCTCCATGAGCTTTTCCTACTTCTTTCCAATTTTTGATATCTGTCACATAAATTCGTGTACGAATAATATCTTCAAATTTCGCTCCTGCTTTTTCTAAATTTTCTTTGATGATTTCTAATATACATATTGTTTGTTTATAGGCATCACCTACTCCAACGGTTTTATTTTCTCGAACCGATACTGTTCCAGATATCTCTACAGTATTTCCTACTCGAACAGCTCGAGAATAGCCTACAACATCTTCCCATCTGGCACCTGATGATATATTTTGTCTTTTCATTGCTAATAGTTAAGTTAACTGGTACGAGCTTTCTTCTTTAGTATTAATACAAATATCTTAGATTTATAATAACTTATAGAATTAATTTATGAACAAACCTTAATAAGTCATGCAAAACATCTGTGTATTTTGTGGATCAAGTAGTGGAAATAATGAAATATATACAACAATATCAAGAGAGTTAGGTGCATTAATTG
>Ga0224506_10002409_pt1 | contig 12715 bp, 14 predicted proteins | sample SF_Jan12_sed_USG_2_FD_169108 | JGI IMG/M metagenome (GOLD analysis project Ga0224506, IMG submission 169108) | Sediment microbial communities from San Francisco Bay, California, United States - SF_Jan12_sed_USGS_8_1 | ecosystem: Environmental > Aquatic > Marine > Sediment | place: USA...
GACATCCATCTGTCCAAGTGTTAATGTTGTAATCAAACGCATCCCCAGGATAGAATGTCTTGTCAGGATTGTTTCTATGGTATGTATTGTGATGTGATGATGTGACTGTTATTTCTACGTGAACAAAACATTTTTCTCTATATGTTGTGTCAGTTGATATGGTGTCACTTCCTGTAACTTGATGAGTAGTAAACAAGAGTGTTGGATCACCAAATGAATAATCAACATTTAATGGAACTACAAAAATTCCCAAGAGAAATAAACTAACAAAAAATAACGATATGAACTTCACTGTATATTATAATTAATTTTTTTAAAAGGAAGAAAATTACTAGCCAGGTATACTTGATTTCAGATTTTAATACATTTGTTGTCAAAAGCCATATTCAAAGTAAAAATGATTTTGCTACAATTTGCAAAAACAATTATTCTAAATTTGTTTAATTTTTTAATAAATAATATAAGAAAAAATTGTATTTGTTACATGTCAGTTTAAAATAAATAAAAAAATATGGAATTAGGTTGTATGTCTAATCCTCAACATATCGTTCCATAGATTGTTTTCTTTGAAGATCTTGTAATGCTTTGTCGCTTAACCACTTGGTCTTTGCATCATAAAACGCATCATATTCACGTTCATGTATTACCTGGTATGTACCAGGATCTATCTGAATTGTTTTATGTTCTTGATGCGTCAAGCGTACTATTTCTTTTGCATCAAAGAATTTCTTACCATTTTTTTCATAGACTAATACTTGACCTGTCAGTTCATGCACATGTCCTGTAGTTTCCCCTTCAGCTAGAACCTTTGTGCTTAACTGTTTTGAATCAACAGGCATAGATTTTGTCTCTTTTATCAACAAGTCTCCATGTCGATATACCCGTGGAATTTCATCACGTGGAAATGTAATCATATTATCACCTCCTTTTCATTACTTCTCAAGACTGGCTTCATGCCTCAATCCTTAGCTGTGAATACTCGTCTTCTGTAATCTGAAACTTCCATGCCATGCCAGAATCAGCCGTATTGATATAGTCTGGAACAAAACTAATGTATTCTCTAGACGTTGAAGGGCAAGAATATTTCAATAATTTGAAAGTTTTTTTTGCTGCAAGGCCTTCCAATTTGTACAATTTGTTTCCTCGTGCAGACTCGTCTATTAGTTTAGTATCAAGTTCAGATAGTATCTTTTCAACCCCGTAAATCTGCAGTGCTATGTATCTCTGCTCGATATTTCTAATTTTGAGTACACCAGATACTGACATGATTCTTTTTGTTATTTTCATCCATAATTTTTTCTCAAATTGGACTCCATGAATGTAATAAAATTCATCTTTTAATCCCATCCACTCTATTGCTGGTTTGGTAAGTGAGTGAAGTTTGTCATCATCATCCATTGAGATTTTGGTTGGAAGTCTGGAGAGAATTACACATGTATCAAAGAAGAATATCTCATAGACTCCCTTTCTGAGTACATTGAGATATCTTTTGAATACTTCATTTTTTATGATGTTGTTTTCATCTAAAACATCATACAAGTCCAAAAATCCAGAATGATAAAACGTGCTGAATTTCTGGTCAACAAACGCTTCATCCAATTTCTCAATTTTGATTTTGGTTTGATTTTCAATTGTATCGTGAACATATGATTCTGTATTATTTTTTCTAACAGGGGAAATCATTTGAAGGAATTCATCAGAAACACAATCAATGTATGCAAGCGGATCTTTTCTTTGTGATGCTATTTGATTTAGTGAAGAAAAAACATATGAACTGTTATCAATTTGAATTTTAAGCAAAGTACTAGGAGATATGTTTTGATGATTTCCTGTTTGCTGAATTGTTTGTTCTTTTATCCTTTTTTGAATGAATCTTGATAGGGCATATTTTGAAGGCTGTAACAAAATTCCTAGAATTTTGTTTTGTATTTTGGAACCAAAAAGAATCTGATTTGCCATTAATCTTTGCTCCAAGTAGTTGTCGGCTATCAAAATTATTGGTTTTGCCAACTTACTTTTCTCATAAATCCGATCAATATCTTCTTGAATGTCAGTTAAAACTAGATTTTTCGTAGTTCCAACCCGTAAATTTCTCCAATTTGGGCTTATTCCGTCTATATTTTTCTGTTTAAGAGCATCATAATGGGTTTTTGTAATGTCCATTAATTCAGGCATTATTTTGATTGTTTCCTCATTGGTAAAAAATGAAAAATGGTTTCTGAGTTTATAATCTAAGGGTCTAGAATTCTTGGAATTTTCAACTCGATTAAGAATACTGTTGCATAGTATGCTAAACATTATTGCTACAAATATTCCTAAAATTATAAGATACGGAGAATCAACAACTAGTGAAAAAATTGAGATTCCAAGTAACAATATGAGTGCGTATAATCCTATCATTAACTTTTTAATTTTTCCTGGTATTACAGTCATTGTAAAGGGAAACACGAAATAAACGATCAGTGCTATTGCTGCCCCAACATCAAATATTCCCACAATGATTGGTATTATCAGAAAAGATATGATCACGAAGGTAATTATAATTTGTTTTTCAGTTCTTTCTTGCAAATCACACTTTTCTTGCAACTGATAGTCCGGGAATGTTTTTGGATATTTCCTTATTGGAATTTTTTTAATTTGTACGCTATTCTTTGCATCCTTTTTGAAGAATTGTGACATGTTTCTTTTTGTAAAGATTTGTATTTTGTATTTGCTAGGTAAATGTGCTAGTTTTAGTAAAAAGATCTACAAAAATATTGAAGCACAAAACCAGTTGACTATTGATACTATATTCAGGAGTTCATACCAAGGAGTATGGGTGCGAACTGCAGAAAATATTGTTGCAATTAAAATCAAATGTGATGAAGGACATACAATAAAGTATGACAAGAAATTTGATGTTTGCAATTATTGCAGCAGAGGTTTTAAACATTAAGATAAAACTTTGAAAAAAAACATTTACACTGATGAGTATTTTTGTCTAATATGACAACTTTAATTTGCAAATAATTGTGGGCCACGTTGTTAAAGATGCTTGTAGTATATAACCAAATCAATACGCTTTTCATACTTTTTGTTTTTTAATTGTACTTGATTTTTTATTTTCAACGTAATTCTGAAAATTCCATATCTTTCATTACAGGCAGGTATATTTTCTAAAAATAGGCGTATTTTCTAAAAATAGGCGTATTTTCTAGTAGTAATAATATACTAAAAACTAGTTTAGAATAATAATGAAGTTTATCATTGAAAAAAAGAAAAGTGATTTCACATTTAAAATTTGCATAGAGCGAATTATTCGAAGGTTACAAAATATGAAAAAATCAAAATGTATTGTATGTGGAGATAAACTCAAATTTTATTGGGAATCACGTTACAATGGATTTAGAGGAAGATGTGTTATTTGTGATACGACCTGGCCAGAATCTTAAGATTAAAACCAATGATATAAAACATTGTGAGAAAGATGGGGTGGTGGTAATAGAATAATTATGTCTGATGATGTTATCCCTTCCACACCAACAGATGATTTTGGAGAAATATTAGAGGAGCAAAAAACAAACGTTTATCGTACTTTGTATAGAGAAAATAATAGACGTATAATCAAACATTTGTTAAAAACTAGAGATAATAAAAAAAATACTCTGGCAACAATTGCAAAAGAACTAGACACGAAACCTACAAACATTCAACATAATTTAGAAGATCTTGTGAGCAATAACTTTGTCATAAAAGGCACCAATCAAATAACCACCTACGGCAAGGAAATCTATCAGACATTTGAATTATTTCTTGAATTCATGATAAAAAACAAAGAATACTTTGAATCTCATGATTTCGGAGATCTTCCTTTGCATTTCAAGACAAGTGTAGGATCATTTAAGAATTGTTCTTGTATAGATGGAAAAGACAAATGCATAAAGGTACAAAGAAAAGAAAAAGAAATAATTAAAAATTCAAAAAAATATACATATAATTTACTTAGTGCAGGAAGATATGATATTGATTTAATTAATACACTTATTGATAAAGCAGAAAAAATAAAATTTTTTGAGATATGGACCATACTAAGACGTGATGCAATTGCACCACCACCAGAAATCCAAAAAGTTTTAGATGAGAAACTCAAACCAGCAATTAAGAAAAACAAGGGCAAATTGAATGGACCTAAAAGATTGAAGACAGTCAGCGTTGCAATTGTAATGAATGAAAAGGAAGCAATGGTGATGTTTTCAAATACTGAAAAAGACGAGCCAGATATGTGTGAAGCATTTTATGGAGATGGTAAGGAATTCCATCAATGGTGCCTAGATTATTTCAGGCATTGCTGGAAAAAAGCAACTGTTTCTTAATAAGATCTAATTTCTATTCTCTGATTTGTCATCATTATCATTATCATTGTTTTTTTTTGGTTAGAGAATACAGCAAAGAATTTTAGTCTTGTAAATCAAATAATTCGTGATTTTAATGTCAAATTTTTTTTCAAGAATATTCTAATTTACTAACAGTATCCAATCCCCCAAAATCTTTGAGTTTTTACCAGCATCAATCTGATCTAATGGAGTCATTCCATACAAAGAGTCTTTTTTGATAAAATCATCCACATGGAACTGTTTGGCTTGTATGTCTTTTTCAGGTATGCCATTATCCAGTTGGGTTTTTGCTTCATTATCAAGATAATCACATTTTGGATTGCAAGCAAAAACAATAGTATTGTGATGATCAACTATGACAAAAAGATTCTCTTCTGTTATGTTTTGGCGTGTATCGTATACTTGCTTCCAATCAACTGCTATTCCTAAATATCCTATTATTTCTCTCTGAGTTTCATCTTTATAGATCTCACTAACCATTGTAGTTACAAATGCATTTGCTCCTGATGAATGATAACTTGATGTAAAGTAAACATCATATTCCTTCATACCGATGCACCAATCAATATTTGTCAAATCTTTATCTTCTTCAAGTTTATCATCATGAGTATAGTATAGAAATTCTTTGCAATCAGGAGTAGCAAGCCAAACATACTTTACCATTGGTTTATTTTCAATTTCTTGCATAATGCTTACAAGATCCTTGAATTTTTCTTCATCATCAAGATATTCTTTTAATGACTGATTAGATAGATTTGCATTTTCCAGATTTAATTTTTCTATCGTGCTATACTCTGCAGACATTTCCCAGAAATTTTTAATTTTATTTTCTATTTGGTCTTTTGATTTGGATAAATAATTTTCAAGATCAAGATATGGTTGTATTGTGTCAACCCAATTATAATAAGAAATGCCAAAAAACATTCCCAATATTACAATGGTGCACGCTAATCCCAGTGAAATATATTTAAATTTTAAATCGTCGGGAGGAGGATCTGGAGTAACATCTTCTTCTTTTACAGGAAATGGGTTTAGACCAATATCTTTAGTAGATATTTCATAAACTGTTTGTTCACCAAAATCTCTAGTATCCAATGTAAAAGGATCACTAAATATTATATCATCAGCCAAAAATGACTTTATTGAATCATGTAGTCCTTTTTCAAGAAAAATAGTATCAGGAGAGACATGATCTAATATGCGTTTACATCTTTCTGGAGGTCCGCCTCCAACTGTTCCACTAACTGTATCTACATACCCCATAGCTGAAACTAAAACTCCTTTTGTTGATAATTTGATTGATTTATCTTTGATTTTTTGTGGTTTTGTCAGGAATTCTTTTATTTCAATTACAGATTCGCATGCTTGTCTTTGGTTATCAAATGTAAAAAGAATGGCATCACCATATTCACGCCTAGCCCCAACCACAATACCACCGTGTTTGCGAATAATTTCTGTACAAATATCATCGTGTCTTTTTTTTACATCATCGCCAAACTCTGAGCTATATTTTGTTGTGAATTTGGTACTATCAGTAAGATCCAAAAACCCAAATGTGAGATATTTCTCTTCATGAGTTTTTTTTATATTCTGAATCATTTCCATAAATCCTCACTTATTTTATGGCTCTTGTATCCTGTATTGTGCTTTCCAATAAAATGTAATTATTTAATGAATATAATTACTGTTGATAAATTTTCATCTAAGAATAGGTGTATTCTCTAATAATAGGTGAAATAACTATGCAAATTTTGCATTGCTAAAGCATATTTTGAGTTTATCAAAATAAATAATGACTGCTTAGATTTGTCATATAGGACATACGCAAAACGTATTATTAAAAATCATAAAAAAACACCTCAACTTATGTAAACTTAGTAGAATAGATGAAGATTTGATTATTTTATACACCTAGCTATGGCTTGCATGTGTTGATTTTGTAGAGATTGGAAAGAATTTGAGAACACAGTACAATTTAATCAGAATTTAAATCTGATCTGGTTTCTCTAGAATACAGTATGAGAATGTATATCCAACTTTTAGTTCAATATCACAATTGGGTTCAACTCCATGTGGATTCACCCACCAAAATGAGGATAAAATGAGGCGCATAGGCATGAAAATGCTTATCTGAATTGAATTCATGAAATTCTGTTATGGGTTTGTTGGATAGATTTAGTCGTACGTTTGACAAGCATGGATATGACCTAGATGGGTATGATAAAAACGGGTTTAACAAAAAAGGATACGACAAAAATGGGTATGATAAGGATGGGTATGATAAAAACGGGTATGATAAAAAAGGATACGACAAAAATGGGTTTAACAAAAAAGGTTACGACAAAAAAGGATACGACAAAAGAGGATACAAAAACGGGTATGATGAAGATGGATATGATTTTAAGGGTTACAATAAAGATGGGTTTAACAAAAACGGGTTTAACAAAAAAGGTTACGACAAAGATGGGTATGATAATCGTGGATTTTCTATAAATGGAATTCACATCGATACAAAAATTGCTTTTGATAAAAACGGGTTTAACAAAAAAGGTTACGACAAAGATGGGTTTAACAAAGATGGGTATGATAAAAGAGGATACAACAAAGATGGGTTTAACAAAAACGGGTTTAACAAAAAAGGTTACGACAAAGATGGGTATGATAAAAGAGGATACAACAAAGATGGGTATGATGAAGATGGGTATGATGAAGATGGATACAATAGTAACGGATATGATGAAGATGGGTATGATGAAGATGGGTATGATGAAGATGGGTATGATGAAGATGGGTATGATAGTAACGGATATGACAGACTAGGATATGATCACCTAGGTTACGACAAAGAAGGATACAATCAAGAAGGATACAACAAATTCAATAAAAAGAAAAATGAAGTACACAGTGATTAAAACAAATTTTTTTGTCTGAATACATTGAACAAAAATGGGTATCCTCACTGCTAGGTAAAAATCCTTCAGCGTTGTTATAATTCCTAGGTTTGTTACAGAAGGTACAGTGTTTCTTACCCATTTTGTTTTCTTGATAATCATGAAATAATCTGTATTTGTATAATGTATGAAACAGTTTTTCTAACATTTCTCATCTATTCTAATTTTCATTTTCTAATCACCTAAACCATAAATACCATCGAGGCTCTAGATGACAAACGGTTGCACAGTAATAGTTCTCAGATGAATCTGGAGGAATGATGCACGGTCTGCATACGGTATCAGTCAATGACCAGATAACAAACCCAATAAAACAAAGAGCCACAATCAACAAGATGTATTTAGTTTTCATTTTCTTTTTTTCCTGTAAATTACATAGGCTGAAATTATTATGATTGCGATAATTGTCCCTAACTGCAATACGCCAAACCAAGTAATTGCATATTCTTTTGATTCAACAATATATCCAGAATGCATAGTATCGTTTAGAGTATCATTTCGATTCAGATTGGAATATGTGTGTCTTTTGATCTCAAGATTATCTCTTTCAAAACCTTTGACTACATCATATAGTAATCTTGTATCGGTATTAGAGGGATTTTCAGAATATTCATCAAGGAATTTAATTATTGATTTTGATGCTATGTAATCAGGCACACACAAGTCGCGAAAATAATCATCATTGTCATCTTTGTCTGCAAACAAAACGTATTCTTCTCCAATACGATAATAATCATCCCATGAAAGATCAGCCTCTACGACAAAGGTGTCTCTATACTCTCCCTTGTATACATTAATTGTGTCAAAGACTAGTGTTGTTCTTTTACTGTATATTGAATCAGGAAACACTATTTCTTTTTCAATTAGTTTTCCATGTAAGAGTAGATCATGTTTCTCAAAGGATTCTGTGAATAATGGAATACCACACGATAAGGCAGATACAGAATCGACACCATATACTGCAACTAAAGCAAAAAGAAATACTGGAATTAAAAATATAGTTTTCATTTTCTAATCTCCTATTGTGTTCTAATAGGCGCACTAAATTCAATTGTAATTGGCACATCAAACGGAATCATTTTACTATACTTTTCATAATAATGTGATTTTGCATTTTCATATTTGTCTAATTCTTTTTCGTTAATCATAATTAGCACTCCTGTTCCAGGAGCTCCGCCACTTGCCACACCGACTAATTCGGGATGAATAAAGTAATCACCACTTATGATTGCCTGTGCCATTTTAGATCTAGTCTCAACAGATAATGAATTAGTATCATCAGACAATGCTACTATCTCGCCACTTTCTCCCTCTTTGGAATTCTGGACTAGAAATTTGTAAAATCCTGTACTGTTAATGACTAATGTTCTTTGAGATGATGGTTTTACACTATCAAAATTCCAAATTTCTTTAGAGTCATCAAAAATATTTACTGTAGTTGAACCATCATTTACAAACGTCACAACATCATTACCGGACAAATTCATTACTAAACTATGAGGGGCAATAGATAACCTTGTTCCACTATTTTCAGATACATCATAAATGATGACAGTATTTGCTTCAACGATCTTGGGATTCAAAACACATTCATTGTTTCCAACCTTCATGTATTTGTCACCACAACGGTTTTGTTCTGTTTGCAATGATTTCTGTAATAACATATCATACCAGCCATCAATTATCATACATGGTTGTGGAATATTGTTATCATCATCATCAGTGTAATAGCACTCTGAAAGATCTGATTGTAAAGGAGTAAACACACCTGATGTGGCAATTACAGTTCCTGCAGTAATTATAACTATTATTGTAGTTATCAAAAGCCTAGTTTTCATTTTCTAATTCTCCAAAGGATAATACCAATACTACCTACAATTATTCCTCCAAAAAATACAGTATAGTAAATGTAAATCATGAAATGTATTAAAAACTGGTCCAATCCTATGATCTTTCCATGTTCGGCATCCTCAAGTTCCATGGTAAGATACAACTCTTCATCTCCAAGATTTACAAAATCAAAATCATATGTGCCAACTCGGGCATGCTCTATTCTGTGTTCTGCAGAACCTGACTCTACTATGTTTAACACTTCGTAAGACCACTCATAGTTTGTCACAGTTACACTGTAAGGTATGCCTTGGGGATTGACCTCAAAACTAGCTAAAACTGGATTGTGTCCACGAAAAGTATACTTGATATTTTTTGGCTCATCAGGATAAACTACAATTCCATCTATTGTTGATGACTGCTGCATTCCAAAAGGTATGTCAAATAGTGATGATGACATTGTTGTTGCAGTAGATGGAACTCCTACTCCAAATATTATCAGCCCTATGATTGCAAGCTTTTTTCCAGGATTCACTTTCTTTTTCTCCAAAACAAAAGAAACCCAACTGTTAATCCAGATCCTGCCAAAATCCCTGTAATTATTACTAGCATGTTAAATTGAGGATCAATTCCTAATCCTCCTGTAGGGATTTTCTTCAAAGCCATTTGATATCGTTCATCATCAATGTAAGGATCATGAATTGTTGAACTTTCATTTATCATAAATTCCTCAAATTGTGCATAATGTTTGCCTATATTTGGAGCTCTTCCAGAAAAAAAATAGTAATCATACACATTACTGTTCTCATCTGATTCATCAATCCAGTTTTGGAGATTATCATCCTTGATTGCCTGTTCTAATTCCAAACGTTTTTCATCCATGATGACAGTTCCTTTATGCTGATAATATTCTGCCCATCGGTTTACATCAGTTTGAATATATCTTCCATTAATTACTTCATCAAGACATGGTGCATCATACCAATCTTCATTTACAAGACACATTCCAAATCCCTCTGAGATCACAAATGGTGATACAACCAGTACAACAATTATCAAAACTCTAGTTTTCATTTTAAAATTATCCTTCAATTATTATTGGAATATCAAACGGAATCAACTGCTCTGCTCTATCTTGATAATATTGTTTGGCATCAGGCAGCATGTCATATACTGCAGATCTTAAACTAACTTTCAGAGCATGTTCTGCGTTGCCTACCCCCATACCTGACACAGGAATCTCAGAGTTTGCCAAAATTGCTCTGCCCATACGTAATCGGTCTTCTAATGGCAAATCATCTACATTATCAGCCAAAACTACTATTTCTCCTCCAGCATGCGAATCCCACCATAATGGATTCTCAAGAGTTGGTGCTTTTCGTGCATCCCATTCATAAATTCCTGGTTTGTCAAAAATCATTTGACCCGTTTCAAAAGGAAGTATTGTAGGTCCAATCCATGCTAGTTCATGCTCTCTGGCAATCTGACCAGTACCTGATTCTTGTATACGTATAGTTTCAGGAGTACGATTAACAAAATCCACAGTATTGTTTCTAATGTGAATTATCAAATCAAATGGTTCTACTCTGGATTTATTTCCATCTTCAGGAAGAACATGTATTGTTTGCGGATAGCCAAGTATGTCTGCAAGATGCAATTCTTCGGTAGTATCAAAAAATGATAATTGGGTTATGGAATAATAATTGACGCGATTAGAATGAGCAGAAGCATCAATGAGATAAGAGTTCCCATCTGTTGCATTAATCACAGCAGTAAATCCAACATGAGGAGGCAGTGATGTTAAGGAATATCCTTGATGCACATCAAAGTCATCATGCATGTTAATAATTCCTACTTGATTCATCACTTGGGTAATCTCGTTTTTGACTAACAGTCTTCCAAGTTTTTCATAAAACTCGTCTTTGTAAATTTCATAGTTGGCCTCTAGTTCCCAGTCCCAAGCATCTTGCCATTGTTGTACGTTTTTGCCAAGATATGTATCATCAATTACTTGAGTTGTTTTGTAATATTTTAGAGACTCGTGATCTGGATTTACAAATTTTGTAGAGCCATCACGAAATAGTTTTGGTGTGTTGGATTCATCATCCTGATTTTTTTCAATATGTTCTTCTTCTTCTTCTGAGATAGGATTTATTTCAGATTTTATAACCTCAGTGGATTTTGGCGGAGGGTTATCAACTCTTTGCAAGTAATCAAGACAGTTCCAAAAAGTCAATGGTCTAGGATACTTAGTATCATCAAGCAAATCTTCACATCGGATTTGAACTGATACAGCATAAACTGAGCCAATCACCACAGATGCCAAAACAATTCCAATAATTATCAAGAATTTAGTTTTCATTTTTTAATCCCAATAGTTTAGATGCGATGCTGTTTGTCAACAGTTCAAAGTCTTTTCCAATCACTTCGTACTCAAACCCGTCCTTGACAAATCTAATGTGATGTTTGTTATATTTCTCATTTACATCGGGCCAAGTTGATCTTGTATCATAAACTGCAAAGACTACACCATCAATGGTTTGCAGTTTCTCATAAGAGTGGTTACCGCGTAATGATTTGCAGTCACATTTTTCAATGTGAATTTCAATTGACTGTGAAAGTGGCTTGAATTCAGAATACAGCACAATAAATCCGTAATCACTAGACTTGATTTCTGCCAATGTCATGCCAGCAAACCTTAATGGAATTTCAGGATACTCTGGAAATGCCTTCTCAAAAGAATCGATGTAAAACTGGGAACCCTGTAGGAGGTCTTCATGTGTTATCTCTCTTCCATACCCGATGACACCGTTTCCATCCTTTGTAAATGATGGAGGTTCTACATTGCATTTAATTTCAGAAAATGGTATTCCTGAATTGAACTGCTTCAGAGGGGATATCGGTGAGAACATTACAGACTCATCGTAAGAAAATCTAGTAACATTTGATTTTTGATCAAGGAATAAAATATCATTTTTTGCCTCAGATAGAAGTTTTGTTGGGCCAAAGTCTATAACAACAGGGGATTCAGAACTAAGTTTTTCTGCAAATATTAGATATGACTTATTGCCTTCTTGAAACTCTAGTCCTCCACTAGACTCACCCTTACATGGAAAAAGCAATATGTTTTGATTAGGTTGACAGGCATCTGCAGAATTTTCAAGTATTAATGGTATGAAAAGCAAAGATGCAAGTGTTATCAAAAACATAGTCTTCATTTTGCTATTCCTCCAAAACTATTACCTTGCCTGTCTCCCAAGGATGTGGTTCTCCGTGATATTCGTATATTCCTGGGCTGTAAAAGGTTACAGAAAATGACTCTTCAGGTTTGAGTATTCCAGAACTTCCCCAAAAGTCTACACCACTCTTGTCACTTGCAAACCCATGTCCTGTATCATCTTGATTAATCCAGGTCACAGTATTGTTTACTCCCAGAACCACTGTAATCACTTCAGGAATCAAATGTCTGTTTCCTTCAATTACTGCTCCTCGTGGAATTATCACCTCAACTGGCTGTATTTTGGAATTACCATAAAGAAAAGTAGAGTTGTCGCCTGATTC
>Ga0224506_10002411_pt1 | contig 12713 bp, 10 predicted proteins | sample SF_Jan12_sed_USG_2_FD_169108 | JGI IMG/M metagenome (GOLD analysis project Ga0224506, IMG submission 169108) | Sediment microbial communities from San Francisco Bay, California, United States - SF_Jan12_sed_USGS_8_1 | ecosystem: Environmental > Aquatic > Marine > Sediment | place: USA...
TTCAATGTCGGTCCTAGAATTTCTAGAATAGTCTAATATATCTTTAATAAAGCTATCTAATTTTTGGGTACTTGTACCTATTCTATTTATATACTCTTTGAGCATTTGTGAGTCCGATTCATTTTTACTCAAATTAACTAAGCCAAGAATGGACGAAAGAGGAGCTCTAAGGTCATGTGATACACTATACACAAATTGATCTAATTCAGTATTTACCCTTTTAATATTTTTGTATTGACGATGAAGCTCTTCATCGATGCTAATTTTGTTTATTACAATCGCTAAAATTTTGGCTACAGATTCTAAAAAATCAATTTCAATTTTATTTTTTTTATGATTAACCGCTAAATACACGATTATAACCCCTAGTACATCTTCATTAAGCATAATAGGAACACTATAATGACCGTGATTTTCCATGTTCTTGTATATAATAGAGTGGTCACTATCTACACAATCTTTATAGATCGTTTTTTTTTCTTTGGCGGCTATGCCACACAAACATTCACCAAATGCTACTCCTGTTTTTCCACATGAGTTTAACATAGCCTTCGAAAAATTTAAATGACTGACTAATTTCAATCGATTTTCTTTAGTGGTTAAAAATATCCCCCCTTTTGATTGAAGCTTAGCAAACGAAGCATTTAAGATTATTTGTATTGACCTTTCTAGTATTTCTTCCAGTTTAAAATTTTGATGTTTGAGAAGTAGAATGTCTTTTAATATGTTTTGTTGTTCTAAGGCTTGAAACAATGCAAATTGTTTTAATAATCGATGATTATATAAAAATCCAAATACATACCCTGTAATTCCGCCAACAACAAAAGGCATGAATATACCGCTTGTAAATATGGTGGAGTTTAGGAGAACAACCATATTTATGGTGTATAAACTAAATGTTACAGTAGTAGTGATTAATATCCCTATCAGGATATATTTGTTAAAATATATTGATTGATTAGACACAGTATAAATATAGTGTAATTTACTAAATAAAAATAAATGGATGAAGTCTAGAAGAAAACTACAGCTTTATAACACACATTTTTTGACTCGGTAAAAGAGTGAAGCCTCTTTCACCCCCTTATTGGCTACCCTTTAATATTTCATCCCTCCGAAAGGAGTTTTTAAAGTCCCTTACTAACCAACAGCTCGCTCATACAATACCACTCTTTAGTAGGTGGGCAATGTTATGTACACGAATTATATGTTCCAGTCCATTATGGTATTACAGTTGATTCAATAAAGCATCCATTTTTGCAACGACTACCAAATTACGATTAGGAAAGAATGACAGAAGATTCTCGTACTGAATTTTTTATTATTTTACGATAACATCATACTGTTCATTAAATACAGTAATAAATAATGGGTAGTTTCCTTTTAACTGGTTATAGTCGGCCGATTCTTTGTTTAGTCGATTTTTAGTAATAATTACAGATAGCCTCAAATTTCCTTTTTCTTCAACTAAGTGTGAGAAAATAAACGTTCGTTCTTCGTTGGGCAAAAGATTATTATCGTCTAATTTTTTTGCCGTTGGATACCATTGCCATTGTTCGCCAATTCTTTCTGTTTTTTTTGATAAGGTTTCGCCCGATTTATTTTTTAATTCAAATGTGATGTTGAAAAAGCGTTCAGGATCCCCTGTTGGGACTTTATGACCTGCATGTTCATTTTTTAACTTTAGTTTAAAAATTAGCTCATCTTGGACAGCGTATGAGGTTTTTAAGGTGGAAGGATAGAATGCCAACCCATTTAACATTTTAGTCTCTACGGTGTCAAATTTAGGAATCCCAGAACCAGCAAAGTAATGAAGGTGGCTAAGTCGTTTTTCAGCACCCTCAACGATTGGTCGCTGAACAGGTTCCATGTGACAACTGACACAATTTTTTTCTTTAAAATAAGGTCCCTCTTTCCACTCATCCCCAGTTTCAAAACTACAAGCCAAAGTTGGGGTGATTACCGCTACTGCATTATGACATGATATACACAGTTTTTCAGAAAGAAATTCGGTGTTTTTAACGGTTTTATGGGGGGCTTTTTTTGTTCCTGTAGGCCCAATGATGACGTTATTTCTGACATGACAACTAGCACAATTAATACCTTCTTGCTGAAGGTCTCTATCAAAGTGAATATTTTTTTCTTTTACTGGTTGATATATATCTCCATCAATTAATCCGGTAATAATAAACTCTTGTTGATTTTGTAAAGGAATATGACAATTTATACACATAAAAGGGCTTGACTCTTTTTTAAGCTCTGCTTGAAACTGTAAATCCGTCCAAGCGTGAGCATGTGTAGATAATTGCCATTCTTGATAGTGTTTTTGGTGACACGTTCCGCACTGTTTGGCACTTAACGAAGTTAGTCCTTCTGGTATTTCCTGATGAGGAACCGCCTTTTCCCATGATTTAGTTAATGGTAATATGTTTTTTTTATTATTATGGCGAAAAGTTAAATACACCAAAACAATAGCAAACACCACTACGGTGAATTTTATAAATTTGTTCTGCATAGCTTATTACAACTTTATACACACATTTTTGGCCTCGGTAAAAAACCGTAACGCCTCGTTACCCCCTTCTCGACCTACTCCCGATTGTTTCATTCCTCCGAAAGGAGTTCTTAAGTCCCTTACTAACCAACAGTTCACCCATACAATACCACTTTTTAGTTGGTGGGCAATGTTATGTGCTCGGGTTATGTTTTCAGTCCATAGTGTAGCGCTTAAACCATAAGCGGTGCTATTTGCATATTTCACGGCCTCTTCTTGTGTATCAAAAGGCATGATTGTAACTACTGGGCCAAATATTTCCTCTTGGTTTGTACGGCAATTATGACCCAAACCAGTAATTACAGTTGGCTCAATGAAATAGCCGTTTTCACAGCGTCCTTTTAAATGTACTTGCTGTCCACCAGCAACTACTTGTCCACCTTCTTCTTTTGCCAACTTGATATACGATAATACTTTTTTCATGTGGCTTTCTGAAACTACAGCTCCTGTTTTTGTAGTGTCTTCTAGGGGATCGCCAATTGTCATTTTATTCACTTTATCCACAAAAGCAGTTACAAATTTGTCATAAATAGATCGTTCCACTAGAATGCGCGAGCCACATAAACAAATTTGCCCTTGGTTGGAAAAAGAGGACATTACTGATGTATTCAAAGCTTGATCAAAATCACAATCGGCAAAAATTAGGTTAGGGTTTTTTCCTCCTAGTTCAAGCGATAGCTTTTTAAACATGGGTGCTGCGGTAGCAGCGATATGTTTTCCAGTAGCTGTTCCTCCAGTAAAGGAAATTATAGGGATGTCTTGGTGTTCTATAATAGCTTGCCCAGCTTTTGTGCCCAGTCCATGAACAATATTCAACACTCCTTTTGGAAGACCTGCCTCTATACATAATTCAGAAAACAGATAGGCAGTCATTGGTGTGATTTCAGAAGGTTTAGCGATCACACAATTTCCTGCTGCCAGTGCAGGAGCAATTTTCCATGTAAAAAGATAGAGTGGTAAATTCCAAGGTGAGATACAACCAGCAATACCGATGGGTTCTCTAGTGGTGTAGTTGATCGCTACGTTATCCATTTTATGTGCATCAGTATTAAAATGTAAAATTGCGGTAGCAAAAAACCGTATATTTGATGATGCCCTTGGAATATCAACAGAACTTGCAAGAGAAAGGGGCTTTCCATTGTCGATAGACTCTGCCAATGCCAACTGATTAAGGTTTTTATCGATTAGAACTGCAATACGTAGAAGTAGATTACTACGCATTTCTACTGGGGTACTCGACCAACTTGGGAAAGCTGTTTTAGCAGCATTTACAGCACGCTGAATGTCTTGAGACCCAGAATCAGGAGTTAGGCTGTATACTTTCCCTTCAGCAGGGTTGAAATTATCAATATACTGCCCTGATTGTGGGGCAACTAATTCTCCGTTGATGTAGTTCTGAATTTTTTTCATAATGGTTTAAGTCTAAATGGTAGCGTAAAACAAGGTACTATTAACAAACAAGATATAAGAAATAAATAGTATATAATTAACTATTTAACCATGTGTCATTATTTTTTTTAAAAATCCTATTTTCATGAAATATTACAATTTTAATCATTATATGATTCAAAATTATTATCTTTGCAAAGCAAAAAACACCTTAACAAGGCAGAGCATGTAAGGGAAAAATGATTTAAAAAAATCAATGAATAGAAATGATTTCTTGCATAAACAACTAGACCAATATAATATTGTTTCTACTACTGATACACATGGAGTAATCATTTATGCAAATGATAAATTTTGTGAAGTAGCAAAGTATAGAAGAGAAGAATTAATAGGAAAAAGTCATAAAATATTAAATTCAGGGAAACATTCTAAAGCGTTTTTTTCAGAAATGTGGGCTACAATTTCAAAAGGCAACACATGGAGAGGAGAAATTTGTAACAAATCAAAAGATGGAACTTTATATTGGGGGGACAGTTTTATTATTCCTGAAATGGATAGTGAAGGATTGCTTCAGTATTATCATTCATTTAAAATAATAATTACAGATCGGAAAAAAATTGAGGAAGAGTTGTATAAAACAAAAACTCACTTAGAGGAACAACTTGCCGAGGACAGAATTTTAAATAAAATTCTGTCTAACTCATCTTCTAAAGAGAATGTGTCAGATTTTTTAAATGCTAGCGTAGAATTATTAGCAGATGGCAGTCATCTGAAGTGGTTAACTACAATGGCCGTTTTTACAACACAAAACAACAATAAAACCCTGAATTTAGAGTCATTTCAAAATCTTTCAAATACAATTGTTACAGATATTAACTGCTCTCTTATTGAGAAAAATGAAGTTTCAATTATAAAAAACGAAGAAAATATAGATTTTGAAAAATGGATAGAAGAGATACACCTGTTAAATGCTGTTCAGGATCAGTATATAAATATTCCAATATCATATAAAAATGACCCGTTTGGTTTTTTGATAGTTTATTTGCCTGATGATTTCGAAATAACTCAAAAAGAAGTTCAGTTTTTAAATAAGGTAGCTTCGTTATTTGCTAATAAGATAAAAATAGCGAAGAACCTAAATCACTTGAAAGAAAGTGAGCAAAAGTATAGAACGTTGTATAACACTACACCAGCGATGTATTTTTCTATAGATGAAAAGGGGAGTGTTATCTCTGCTAATGCATTTGCATCAGTATCACTAGGATATAATGACTCCGATTTGGTAGGTAAGCACGTGACTTTATTTTTGGAGCAGTCGATTCATAAGCAAGTACAAACAAATTTAAATAAGTGCTTTGAATTTCCGAATGATACACAAAATTGGGAAGTTAAGTTACTGAAAAAAAACGGCACTCATATTTATGTCAATACCACAGCTTGGGTGGAGGAAACATTAGAAGGAGGTGTTTTTATAAGAGTTATATGTAAAGATATCACACAAAGAAAATCGATACAGAATACACTAAAGGCTGAGAGGGAATTACTAATTAATGGTCCAACAGTAGTTTTTCAATGGTTGAACGAAGAAGGATGGCCTTCAACGTATGTTTCTCCTAATGTAGCCTCAATTTTCGGATATAGCACTAAAGATTTCATGGATCAGCAGGTTTTATATGAAGAGGTAATTCATCCAGATGATAAAAAATTGGTAAAAGAGGCTATAGAAAAATGGGCTGATAGTAAAGAGAAAAATTTTGTTCAGGAATATAGAATAATTAAAAAAGGAGGAGAACAAAGGTGGGTAAGGGATCATTCCACTATTACCCGAGATAGAAATGGTATAATTTGTTTTTATACAGGCCATGTTTATGATATCACAGAGTATTATCATGCTAGTGATGAAACTGAAATGGCTAAAGCGCGATTAATTTCTTTAATAGAAGCAATTCCAGATGCCATATTTTTTAAAGATGGGAACAGTAAATGGCTCATCACAAATGATGCTGCTAAAAAATTGTTTAAACTTCATGAGATAGATTGGCAAGGCAAATTAGAAATGGAGTTGGCTGAGATGCGACCAGAATTTTCACAAGCACACAAAGATTGTTTAATAACTGACGAGCAAGCTTGGGCAGCAAAAAAAATAACATTTTTTACCGAATTTATTGAGGATGATTTTGGTAATATGAGAGAGTATGAGGTGAGAAAAGTACCTAACTTTAACCCTGATGGTTCAAGAAAGGCACTAGTAATAATAGGTAGTGACGTTACTGAAAGGAAGGAAAAAGAAAAAGAACTACAGAAGAAAAACGAAAAATTAGAAGAGGTTGCCTGGGTGTTTTCTCATCAGGTAAGAGCACCTGTTGCTACAATAAAAGGGTTAACAAATGTATTTAATTTTAATAATATAGGGGATCCAATTAACAATCAGGTATTGTCTAGGATAAAGCAACCTGTTGATAATTTAGATGAAATTATATCCTATATAGTAGGAAAAACGAATGAATTAGATGATGAATTTTTCTCAACAGTAGTTACAACTCAAGAAAACATGAATCCATGAGATTAAATGTTTTTTACAAGCAAGATAAATCATTAGAGTATCTTTCTTAGTAAGCCTTTATTTGCTATCTCAAAATTGAAATTAGTACCCCAGCAGCAACGGCCGAACCGATTACTCCAGCAATATTGCTTGCCATAGCATAATGCAATATATGGTTGTGTGGGTCATGCTTTAGACTAATTTCATTTGCAACTCTGGAAGCCATAGGCACAGCACTAAGCCCTGTAGCACCAATCAACGGATTGATTTTTTTCTTAGCAAAGACATTATAAATTTTAGCTGCATAAATACCTCCCGCAATAGAGATGGAAAAGGCTATAAATCCACCCAGAATAATTAATAAGGTTTTATAATTTAAAAATGACTCAACAGTCATAGTGGCACCTACTAAAAGACCAAGAAAAATCGTAGCAGCATTCATAATACCTCCAGAGGCCACTTTATGCAGTCGCTCGGTCAACGATCCCACTTCTTTAATTAGATTACCAAACAACAACATACCTACAAGAGGAACTGAAGAAGGAACAGCCACGGAAACGATTGCGCCCACTACGATTGGGAATATAATTTTAGCTCGTTTGATGTTTTTAATTTTGGTTTTTGCTGGATAAAGTTTGTCCTGTTCTTTCATATTAATCATAAGTTCCTTTTTGTTGGTAGTTAATCTAACCACAAACGGAATGATTACTGGCACCAGCGCCATGTATGAATAGGCTGCAATAGCTATTGGTCCCAACAGATGTGGGGCTAAAATGATGGTTGTATAAATGGCTGTAGGGCCATCAGCACCACCAATTATGCCTAATGATGCAGCCTCTTTTGGAGTAAACTCAAGGTAGAGAGCCGCCATAAGCACGGAAAAAATACCAATTTGCGCTGCTCCTCCAAAAAAGGTTAACCGTAAATTTCTTAGCATTGGACCAAAATCGGTCATGGCGCCTACTCCCATAAAAATGATTGGTGGTAAAAGTCCTGTTTTAATAAGTGAATAGTATAGCAAATTCATAATGCCATACTCTTTGGCTATTTGTATTAAAGTAAGGTGTTCTATTTGGTCATTGACCACTACGCTCATCCCTCCTCCAAGTGCATTTGCCAAAATAATTCCAAATCCAATAGGTACTAAAAGAAGCGGTTCATAAGCTTTTTTGATCCCTAAATACAGAACAAAAAAACCAATTGCCAACATTAACAAAGTGCCAGGAGAGTCGATAAAACTCTGAAAAGCTGTCATTTCATACAGCTGATTGATAATTTCCATACGTATTTAAAGTCTTCTATTATTGCAGTTTTATAATTATGTCATCTTCATCAATTCCGCTTCCATCAGTAGCGCAAATTTCTACCACCGTTCCTGCTTTATCTGTAGTAATAGCATTATATACTTTCATGGCTTCGATATAGCCCACAACATCACCTACATTTATTTTGTCTCCTACTTTTATCCCTCTTTCTCCTGTTGATTTGGTGAGCATGAAGTTGCCCTCTATAGGGGCAATTACTTCAGAAAAACTGTTGTTTACAGCCGATTTTTCTGGCTGAGATTCTTTTTCTGGAGTAGTAGCGGGGGCAGGTTGATCGTCATATGAAATATGTACCAGGAATTTTTCGCCATTTACATCAATATTCATTGCACTTGGTTGTGGGGTAGGGGCAACCGAAGGAACCGTTGTTGCAGGAGAACTAGAAGTGGTTGTAGCTGCTTTTCTGGCGGCTAAGTCTTTTTCAAAACCCTCTTTGGCCTTCCCAGATTTATATGCTTTATACTGATCGGGGTGCATGGCATACTCCATTAGTTCTTCGTTATCTTGTCCAAGATTCCAGCCTTGTGCTAGCATATCGGCTTTGATACTTTCAAGTGCATCTGGATACAGGTCCTGAGGCACTCCAGTATAAAATGCTTTACCTGTGCTTTTTGCTAGTTGTACAAGCTCATCATCTAGCGTTCCTGGTAATTTACCTGATCTGCCAATAAGCAAGTCCCATGTATTGTCATCAATCATTGACCAACGTTCCTTACCTTTAAGCACTTGCATCACATTCATTAATGCTACGTTTTTAACATATTGGCTGTAAGGTGTTACTAATGGTGGGTAACCCATTTTAGGCCATATATATTCTACTTCTTCAAATAATTTTATTAGTAATTCATCTTGACTTAGTGTTGGCTTATCTCTTTTCGACATCCACTTATTTATGCTTTTGAGATTGTTTTCAAGATCGGCCATCAAACTTCCCATCATACCTCCGGGCAATCCGGGGCCAATAAGCAATGAATTCATGTGCCTATTTTTAGGGTTGATATAGTAGCCCAAAAAATCGTCAATAAATGTTTGAGTAAGTGAACGCACTTGCATATATGCCTTCATGTTAATGTCGGGAACTTCAAATCCTGCATCTTTCAACATTGCGTGAACAGTAAGCAAATCTGCATGACCTGTTCCCCAGGAAAGCGGTTCCATTGCCACATCAATAATATCAGCACCTGCACGTGCTACTTCTAAAATAGAAGCCACTGAAAAACCTGGGCCTGAATGACCATGATATTGAATCAATGTAGCTGGATGAGCTGCTTTTATTCCTCCTACGATTTTACCCAACGATACAGGTCGGCCAATCCCAGCCATGTCTTTAATACAAATTTCTTGAGTACCTAATTTGATGAGTTGGTCGGCCAGGTCGATATAATATTCTACGGTATGAACTTCAGAATCAGTAACACACAAGGCGGCTTGTGAAACCATGCCTTCTGCATTTGCAAACTTAATTGAGTTTTCAAGGTTACGCACATCATTTAGCCCATCGAACGAACGAGAAATATCGGTGCCTTGTGCCTTTTTAACTCGAAACATCAGCTGCCTTACATCTGCTGGAACGGGATTCATTCTTATTCCGTTCAATGCCCTCTCCAACATTTGCGTTTGAATACCCACATCATTAAATGGTTGTGTCCATTCTCTTACTGCCTTATTAGGGTTCTCACCAAACAAAAGGTTGATTTGCTCAAACCCTCCACCATTAGTTTCTACTCTGGCAAAACAACCCATGTCGATGATAGGTTGAGCTACCTTGTTTAATTGGTCGACACGAGGGACATATTTGCCGGAAGATTGCCACATATCCCTATATAGCAAGCAAAATTTTATTGACTTGGACATAATTCTATATTTAAAGCTTCTTTATTTTCGTGATTTTTCCTTTGCCTTTCGTTATTACCGTTACTATTGATGCTAAAACTGAAATTTTAGCATTCTCTATGGCTTGTGTTGCTATCTGAGCATGTGCTGAGGCAGCCACAGGCGTTTCTTCTGCAAATTTGTTGATCAATACAATCATTATTTTCCCTCCCAACACTACCATTCCTAAAATTGCAAAGACGGTTATCATGCCGACAGCCATTATTGTAAGTCCCATTTGTACTTCTTCGCTCATTGGTTAACTGTTTTAGATAAACAATATTCAAAATAAAACCCTATGAAGGTAGAAAAAAAGAACATAAGTCATGTTAATTCCTATTATTTGTTTGTAAACATAAAAATTATAGACCAAGAAACTTGACTTTAAGTAAAGTATACTTTACGTTTGCTCAAGCAAACTTTACAAATATGAAAACACATTTTTTATTTCCAAATAAAATAAAACCGCTAGGATGGATATTGTTTTTCCCATCGTTGCTTTTAGGCACAACAAATTTATATTTCGATTTTGAATTCGATTTTCTTGATCTTGTCGTATCAAGTGACACATTGTTTAAATTCGGGCCACAAAATTTAACCGATGAATTTGCATTGGTTGGTGTATTAGTAAGCCTTATGATGATTGGATTTTCAAAACTAAAAACTGAAGATGAATACGTTCAAAAAATAAGACTTGATTCGTTGTTATGGGCAATGTACCTCAATATTACATTGGTTATTTTGAGCACGCTGTTTCTTTACGGAGGATATTATTTTAGTGTCCTTATATATAACCTATTTACATTACCCTTATTTTTTGTAATTAGGTTTCATTATTACCTTTCCAAACGATGAAAAACACGATAAAAGTAGAACGTGCAAAAAAAGACATGACTCAGGAAGGGTTGGCTGAAAAAATCGGTGTATCTCGGCAAACAATTAATTCCATTGAAAAAGGGAAGTATGTGCCATCTACATTATTAGCAATAAAGATGTCTGATGTGTTTGGAGTTAAAGTGAACGACATATTTACGTTAGAAGAAGAAGATTGGAGCTAAGTAAAATGAAAAATATAATCATATATCTATTGTTGTTAATTACGACCACATCGTGCGTTGAGGTGTTATTTGAACATCCACAGCCTGTTAAAGTTAAAGCTGAAAAGCAATTTCCAGAACTAATGATCGGAGAGTATCTAGATGCTGATGATCAAAAAGTATCTATTACGCCTTTTGCATTCAGAACGCCTGATATGGAACATGATTCATTGGCCAAAATGAATAAAGATTTCGTATTAAAGCGCTTTAAAAGTTATTTTGTAATAAGCCTAAGAAATGAATTAGAATTATGGCAGGTAGCATTTATTACTATTGAAAAGAATGGTGATTTGAGTATGAAAATTATCGAGGCAAATGAGCGAGAAAAGATTGATATACTTAAAAAGATGGTTAGTGTTACCACCAAATATGATGATGAAGATGAATATTATATCATTAACCCTTCCAAAAAGGAATTGGCAAAAATATTGAAGGAAGACATATTTGAAGTAGCTAGGTTAAAAAAAATAAAATAATCGCCAGGTAATAATTTATGATAGTAGTACCTCTATACTAAATACTTTTCAGCTTTTTTCACAAAGGCCTCCATTTCACTCGGTTTACCAATACTAATTCGAATATGATCTTTCATATCATTCCATTTAGTAATTAAAACACCATCTTTTTTCATTTTCGACACCACGTCTTTATCAAAATGTTCGTGCCTTGTATAAATGAAGCTTGTAGATGACTTTGCATGTGATACACCCCATTTTTGGTAAGCATCGTACACAATTTGTTTGCCTTCCTGATTTTTACTTACGCAATGTCTCAAAAACTCAGGGTCTTCCATTGTGGCAATAGCTGCTGATAATGGGGCAACGCCAGCTGCAATTTCTCGACCGGGATGGCGCATTTGCAATTGCTCAATATTACCCATACTTGATATGGCATAGCCAATTCTTAATCCTGCCAGTCCGTATGCTTTAGAAAATGTTCTGATAACCACCAAATTTGGCAACTCGCTAACAAGCGACATCATACTACCTGCTAAGCCATTTTTAGAATATTCAATGTAAGCTTCATCAACACAAAGTAGAATATTCGATGGTACTGCCCTGCAAAATGCCTTAAGCGCTTTGGTGTCCACTTCTGTTGAAGTAGGGTTGTTTGGATTGCAGAGAAAAATAAGCGATGTTTTATCAGAAATCTCAGCGTTAAGTTTGTTGAGATCAATTCGCTCATTAGAATCTACCAACACTTTTTTTGTAGTAGCTCCAGCTATTTCTCCAGCAGATATAATTGTAGGAAAAGTAGGCCATGCGGTTAAAATTTCTCCTTTCATTAAACCCACATGCTGGCCAAGTAAGCTTAGTATTTCTGTAGAACCTGCGCTTATGAAAACTTGTCTTGGGTCGGTTTGGTTTTTTAATGCTATTTTCTTTTTAAGGTTTTCAACGAGGTCGTCAGGATAACGATTGGATATGTCGAGACCTTTTATAACAGCTTCTCGTGCTTTTTTCGAAGGACCCCATGGGTTTTCGTTATAGTTGAGTTTTATTAGCTCATTGTTTTGTTGGGTAATTTGTTTTTTAGACAAATCTAAGGCTGCATTTGCTGATCCAGAGATCAATAAGGCAGATGATGCCAATAAACTAGATTGCAACCATTTTCTTCTACTTATATCGGTCATAGTATTTGGTTTATTTTTAATGGATGTGTTTCAAAATTAATTAGTGACGCTCTTCACTTATATGTAGTTTCCGCCAAAATAAGCTATCAATATAGTCATTTATAAATAAATAATGGCGTTGTGTGTCAGGTCTTAAGGAATACTATTTTTTATTTTGCTACTAATTTTATTAGACGCTTACCTATGACCTTAGTTGTTTTATTTATATTATAGTTGTAAATTTATAGTTAACGTGATAATGTCTACGTGTTTATACTTATATATTATTAAGTATTATCTCCTAATAATATAACGTAAACAG